>Ga0208321_1000031_pt1 | contig 185123 bp, 140 predicted proteins | sample June2015DPH_4_15_FD_184692 | JGI IMG/M metagenome (GOLD analysis project Ga0208321, IMG submission 184692) | Peatland microbial communities from SPRUCE experiment site at the Marcell Experimental Forest, Minnesota, USA - June2015DPH_4_150... | ecosystem: Environmental > Terrestrial > Soil >...
ATCTTGAACCACTTTCAGGACACGCGCTTTGGTAGTGTTCCTAACCGGACCGACTTCGTTAAGGACGCGAGAAACCGTGGCAATGGAAACCTTGGCTCGCTTGGCGACATCTTCCAGTTTCATGTGGGATTCGGACCTCGCAACAGGGGATTATCATAGGCGAAAAGTGAAAGCGCTTCGCTAGAACTAAACGTCTGCGTAAGATTAACATAAAAGCCTGGCGCAAGGCTATTCCTTGCTGGTTTCAGTCCGTTTGCAGCAGTTCCCTCCGCCATTATGACGCCGCATCCGGCCCGCGCTTCCTGAGAAGCCTGCCATCGGGGAGCTGAAGAGGTTACAATCTGAAATGAGATGGAGCGAAGGAAGTTCGAGGCACTCGTGGCGCAAGCCCTGCATGGCCTGCCCAAGGCGTTTCGTGAGAAGCTCAGCAATGTAGCGATTATCGTGGAAGACCTGCCGCCGGAGCAAGCGGCGAGAGGAGGATTGCTGCTGGGGCTGTTTCACGGCATCCCGCGCACGGAGAAGAGCGTCTTTTTCTCCAGCCCGCCGGACCGGATTTTTCTTTACCAGCGAAACATCGAGGCGGTTTGCAGCAACGAGGCGGAGGTGCGCCGGCAGATCTGCGCGACGCTGCTACACGAAGTGGGGCACTATTTTGGGCTCAGTGAAGACGAATTGCGCGGGGTGTGAAGGACAGGTGTCAGGTATCAGGTGCCAGGTTTCAGGAGGCGGATGGAAGGACGCACTACGGCTGCAACTCCAACTTTCGAATTCGGGTTCATTCCGTATTTCCCGTTTCGCAAGGACACTCATCCCCGGTGAATACGGCTACGGTAAAGGCTGTAGGGTGGCATGGAAGAACAGGAAACTCGAAGAGCAGGACAACGAAAGGAAGACATGCTGAGCCACAACGGACTGATTCGGTGCCGCAGTCGAGCTGCTGGTACGCACCACGCAACCATCCACAACTCCACGCGCCACCGCCGAAAGAAGAGAAGTCAGAGAAAGTGAGACGGGGGATTTGTAATTATGGAGCCGGCGACCAGACTTGAACTGGTGACCCTCGGTTTACGAAACCGATGCTCTACCGACTGAGCTACGCCGGCACGACAGATAGAAAAATGCTCACCCGCGTCAGCGAAAATTCCCGCCGGGCCTGCGGGTGAGCATTTTCAGAGGAGAATAGAATGGCGGACGCGCCCCGCCATCTAAACTCGGAACGAGTCTAAGAAAAACTTCCAAGCGATGTCAAGATAAATTTCAGGAATTTTTTTGTGATATAAGTCTTTAATTCTAAGTAACTTACACGTGCAATTCGCGGGCAAAAGAGAGAATTCGAAGAAAGACCTGAATTAAGGAATTTATCCCTGATTTTTTGCCTTATGCTGCTGAAACTATTGATGTTAGCTCTACTGAAGGTTTAACCGAATCAGCCGGTCCGCTTCCGGGTGCCCCCACTCCCAAGCGGGGAAGTATCTGGCTGTAATTCGTTGGGAAAGAACGATTAACACACCACCAGCGATCCCTCCTCCGGCAAGAAGCAAGGTCAGGAAGACGTTTCCCATAATGAGTTCGAACAACTGCATGCCTATCGTTTTGTCCCCAGGGTATTTCTCGTCCCAGCTCAACTGCTGCGTCACTTTGAACTGGTCCAACAACTTCATCGCGGCGGCTTTGTTGTTAGCCTTAAGAGCCAAAAAAATAAACGACCCTTCTCTTCGTCCGTATAGAGTATTCGCTCCACGATCCTGATTTAAGCCGAGCAGATCACTCATCGCCCCGAAGCGGGCGCGGGCAATCTGCGGAGTGGGGTAGCTCACCTCCATCATGGTAGATCGAGACCTGCCGACAAGGTATTCACCGACCTGAATCTCTGCGCCCTGGTCGAATCCTAACAGGTGGGCGCGGAAATTGGGCAGAACGCGCCGGGCCACTTCGGGGCCGATGATGTATTTCTCACTGCCAGGAATCAGACCCGAGAAAGGGAGAGGGGGAGGCAAGTTGGCCACGGAATCGCCCGCCGGCCGAGTTCCCCCCACAAAAATCAACAAAGCGCGGAATTCGTTCGCGGAAAGCTGTGAGTCTTTGGGGCGAAGGAAACGGATGAAGCTACGTCCGCGCGCCATTAAGCTGACCTCCGGGCCCGTCATGGCAAGCTGGATGGCTTTTTCGGGATGCATGGACTCGTTCTGATAGTAGGTGAGCAGGCCGTAGGCGGCGCTTGCATCGGCAGCGGGTTCCAGGACGACTTCCGCACGCACCCTATCAAGCTGGTACGTGCGCAGCTCGAACGATTTTACTCCGTACTCGCGTTCGACCGTCGGGTCTCCGCCGTATTTTTGGATCTCATCAACCCCCAGCCCTTGACTGGCTGCGAACCGCCAATTGGCCGCGGGGACAAGAGGGATAACGGAAACATTCTGGGCACAAGACAGCGGACGGGCTGCACTGAGGGTTAGCACCGAGAGCGCCAAGGCTGAGACAAAACGCTTCATCATCCTCAAGGATATCAGAATTCCGCCCCGGTTTTCGGTGCAGATCTGTCGGAGGCTGCACGCTGGACGACCTTGACCCCGCCAAGATTGTTCACATAATCCAGGATTCCCTCGTAGAGCGCTTCCGCGATCTTCTGCCGGTAGTCAGGGCGTCGCAGCGACTTTTCATCGCGGGGGTTTGTGAGGAAGGAGATTTCTGCCAGGACGGAGGGCATGTTGGCGCCGATCAACACCACGAAAGGCGCCTTCTTCACACCCCGGTCGCGTTGTTTGCCGCTCAATTGAGAAGTGCGCCGGTAGAATTCCTTTTGCAACTGCCGGGCAAACTCCTCGGACTCTTCGATTTTTTCCGTCATCGCGATCTTCTTTATGAGGTCCTGGAGTTGGTGCACCGACTCCTGGGACGTCGCGTTTTCTCTTGCCGCCGCCTCCAGAGCTTCGGGACTAGAGGTGAAATTCAAATAGTAGGTCTCGATTCCCCGCGCGCTGCGGTCGCGGCTGGCGTTGGCATGGATGGAGATGAATAAGTCGGCAGCCTTCTCGTTGGCAATTGCGGTCCTTTCCTCAAGTGGGATGAAAGTGTCGTTGCTGCGGGTCATGACAACATCGCAGCCAACCTGGTGCTCGAGCAGCTTCTTCAGTCGCAACCCCACGTCCAGTACGACGTCCTTTTCCCGCAGCCCCGTTGGTCCGATTGTGCCTGTGTCGTGGCCGCCGTGTCCCGGGTCGATCACGATGCGGCCGATCTTGAGTCCCAGCACCCTCGTCAGGGTCCGGGAGCCGGATTCAGTGGGCGCAGCGGCTTTCGGTAGAACAGGCGCTCCCTTCGCCGGCGAGGTTTCAGGCGATGGCGTCCCCGTCTCGCCGGACGCTGGCGGTGTTTTGGGGGGTTTGAGGGAGGCCGTCTCGACCTCCTGCGTCTCCTCCGACGCTCTTGCCTTTCCAGTCGTCTCGCGCTCAGGCTTGGGCTTGGTGCTGCGCGTGGCGACTTCGGGTTTCTGGGCCGACTCGCTGTTGCTGGCGGGCTGCTCGGTTGCGGTCGAGCTTTCCTCCAGCCGCTGCGGGCGCGCCGTGGCCGCGCGAGCGGTGGACTCTTTGGCAGCCCGCTCGGTCTCCCGGATGAGCGTGCTGCCGCCGTGGATGTCAACCACCAAGCGGAAGGGATTAGGCAGGGGTAATACTGAATAATCTTCGATCTTTTCCACATCCAGCACAACCCGCGTAACGGTTGAGGTGAACTGTCCCACGCGGATCTGGCGCAGAAAGCCGTCTTCTACGGGAAAAGTCTTTCCGACCAGGGCCGGGCTTAGGCGGGCGTTTTCAATGTCCAGCACGATGCGATCTGGTTTGGAGAGCCGGCTGGTCTCAAATTTCACTTCCTCGTCGACTCCAATGACGATGCGGGAGTAGTTCGGGCCCACCCAGCGGCGTACTTCTGTCACCTCCGGCAGCCCGTTGCCGCGGTGGCTTTCGGCGGTTTCGCGGTGGGGAGCTGACTGCGTGGCGGCGCGCTCGGCGTGCAACTCATCGATCTCTTCGATCTTTGCCTGCGCTTCCTCTGCTTTGGAGGACTTGGGATACTTGTCGAGGAAATTCTGGAAGGTCTTGCGAGCTTCTTGGGGGTTCTCAAGGTCGGTGCTGTATATCTCCCCGAGCGTAAACAAAGCATCCCGGGCCATTGGGCTGTGAGGGTACTCGGAGACAAGGAACTGGTAGGTTTTGACAGACTTAAGGTAATAGCGGTCGGCAGAAAAAGCGCGCCCCATCTCTTCGTAAAGTTCCGCCACAAAAGCGAGCGCCGTGGGAGTCTTGGCATACGCCGGGTCGAGCCGCGCGACTTCCTGGAAAGTCTCGATTACCTTCTGGTAATCCGCCTTGGTGCGCTCGTTCTCGGGCAGAGACTCGAGCGTCGTCCTCATGCGGAGCGCGCGCTCGAACGTCGTCACGGCTTTTGCCTGGCGGGAGGCAGGGAGGGCTGGGAAAGAAACTTTGGGGAAGGCCAGAAACCCGGCTAGAAGAAATACGAAGCAGATTCGTTTGTGCAGTTCGATCAATGTAGACCGTTCCGTGGCATTCAAATCACCGTCCACCCCCCAGCAAAACTCTGTTCGCCGAAAGGTGGATGGCCATGTTGCATTAACCCGAATCATTCCACATTGGAATAGTGCACCCCGCCTCGTTCGTCCACATAGCGGATGATGGCCGAAGCCTGCGTTTTGTTCCCGGAAGCATTCGTGCCGGACTGCGGTGATACCGATTGGTAAATGTCGGTCACCTTCCGCACGTAGTCCCGCGTTTCGGCAAAGGAAGGGATTCCGCCGAATCGCTGCACGGCACCTTCTCCGGCGTTATAGGCCGCCAGGGATAGAGAAAGGTCGCCTCTAAAAAGGTCCAAAAGGTGCTTCAAATAGCTGACCCCGCCTTCGATGTTCTCTTTGGGATTGAAGGGGTTTGCGACCCCGAATCGCTGAGCGGTCTCCGGAATGAGTTGCATCAGCCCCATCGCGCCTTTGCGCGAGACGGCCTTCGGATCGTATTCCGATTCGACTTTGATAATGGCGTGTACAAGTTGTGGGTCAATTTGGTGGCGGCTGGCAGTCTGCTCGACCAGGTCGTTGATCTCTGGCGAGGGGGGGGAGGCGTTGTCGGCCTTAACCGGCTGGATGGCGCGCGTGGCCATCTCGCCTTTGGCGCGAGCATCACCCGTGTTGATAAAGATCTTGCGCCCGTGTTCGTCTGTGATACTGACAATCTCGCCAGCGCACGCCGGCCGAGAAAGCGACAAACCCCACACCACCAAGCAAGCGAAGACCATCAGGCAGGACTGGGTCCGATTATGCATCTGGCTCCGAAGCCGCTCCTGCGGCTCTTTAGAACTCATCCCTTCCAGCTCACTCGCGGGTCCGTAACCGAATTTGGCGGCCCACGCTCCTTACCCTGCCCAAGGGACCGCTGGCTTCCGCGTCCCCCAGCACCTCGGCGCCCTCCGAGTGCCGAGCGTTCTTATGATTATAACATTCCTGCCAAAGCGCGCAAAAGCCAATTGAACGAAAGTACTGGATTCATTACCCAGGATTCGGGAAAGCCCGCTCGTGGCTTTTCCCTGACTCCTTCCCGGTGTGCAAGACTGGGTCGCGAATCTTGCATTTCTGACTCCTGAATCCTGCCTAGGCTTTCCGTTTCGCTTGGTCGGCCACCGCCCGGGCGGCCTTGGCCACGGCTTCGGGATCGCCGAGGTAGTAATGCTGGAGCGGCTTGAGCTGGTCATCAAGCTCATAAACCAGCGGAATCCCGGTCGGGATGTTCAGGCTCACGATGTCCTGGTCCGAAACGTTGTCGAGGTACTTCACGAGCCCTCGCAGGCTGTTGCCGTGCGCGGCGACAATCACTCGCTTGCCGGACCGCACTGTAGGGCCGATGGTCTCGTGCCAGTAAGGGAGGGTGCGTGCCACAGTATCCTTGAGGCACTCGGTCAGGGGGAGTTCTTCGGGCTTCAGGCGCGCGTACCGCGGGTCTTTGCCAGGATAGCGGTCATCGTCCGGCGTCAGCGCGGGCGGCCGGATATCGTAGCTACGCCGCCAGATTTTGACTTGTTGCTCGCCATACTTTTCTGCGGTCTGGGCCTTGTTCAAACCCTGCAGCGCGCCGTAATGGCGCTCATTGAGCCGCCAGGAATTGTGCACCTGAATCCACATCTGGTCCATCTCCTCGAGCGCCAGCCAGAGCGTCTTGATGGCGCGCTTCAAAACCGAGGTGAAAGCAACGTCGAAGACGTAGCCTTCTTTGTTCATTTCGCGGCCCCCGTCAATTGCCTCCTGCATGCCCTTCTCACTCAGCCCAACGTCCGTCCAACCCGTAAACAGGTTCTCTTTGTTCCAGGTACTCTCTCCGTGCCTCAATAAAACGAGTTTGTACATGAATGCGTCTCCTCCGTCATCAGAGATCTTGGCCACGCCTAATCGAACTTCTCATTATAACGGGACTGGACGATCTCGCAAGAGACCTACTCAGGCTGCGGAAAAACTCGCAGGCGCTGTCATTCTGAGGAGTCCCGCCCTGCGGGACGACGAAGAATCTCGTATTTCCATGAAGATGCCCAGAGCGAGATCCTTCGCGCAGTTTATCCTGAGCGGGCAGAGCGAGATTCTTCGCGCAGTTTACCCTGAGCGGCAGAGCGAGATTCTTCTCCCGCAGGGCGGGATCAGAATGACAGCGAAGGGCTCAGAGTGACAGCGAAGGACTCAGAATGACAGCAGGGAAGCATTTTTCAGCAGGCTGCTAGGCGCGCGGTCGTCCTTGGCGTTGCCAGAAGGTTTTGAGGTCACGCGCCCCGTGGATGAAGCCAAGGATGTAGGCAGCATTTTTGCTCACGGTAAAGAGCAGGCGATAACTGCCGACGAAAACTTCCCGCACGGTGGGATTGTTGAACTCGGGAACTGCTCGTCCGCGATTTGAGAAATGCGGAAGGGAGCGTGAAGCATTTCTCGCTTCACGCGTGAATGCGGCAGCGTAATGGGAGGAGTCCTTGGCGATGTGGGCGACGACCTGCTCGAGATCACTCCAGGCGGTTTCAGTCCAGACTACTCTCCGGTCCATCTCCGCATCCTGCTTTCCACTTCTTCCTGGCTGATCACGCGGCCTTGCTCGACGTCTTCAAGACCGCGGTCGATCTTCTCCCTCACATAGATGTGATACTGAATATCCTCGAAGGATGCGTTGTCGGGAATCTGCTCGAGAATCCTGCGGACTTCGTCTTTTGCTGAGCCCATAGTTCTCTCCCGCCAAAGGGTTGCTGCTCACATGATACTCTGCGGAGGTGAAGCGAGCAAGCGCGGGTTTCCAGTTTCAAATCTCCATCCGGGCGTGGCAATGCTCCCCATTTCCTCGATCGGCTTGCTCTCTTGCGGGCCGAACGGTCAGCGGTCTCGAACTTGAGTGTGGGGCCTCACCTGCGAGGACTTAGCGTGCTCCTGCGGAGTGCCCGTCGCCCTTTTGCAGCCCCTGGATAAACGCATCCATGCGCTGAAGGAGGCTGTTTAGAGCGCTGAGCATGAGAGCGGTTTGATCCTCCACTCCCACCAGCCGCCGCTCATGGTTCTGAGCCGTCTCCGCCAACTGAAGCAGTTGCTGGTTGTGGCTTTCCGTGACCCTGAGAAGGTGATCCGTGGCACTGAGAATAGGATAAGGCCCGGAGGGCCGAAAGAAGTTAGCCCAGGGCGCCAGCCCTGGGTCCAGAAAGCCCTCTTGTTCGCGGGAGCCCCAGCGGGGCGGAAGAAAAGGTTTCGACGCGGGAACTCTCCCTGGTTCTGCCGCCCCTTCCGGGGCTTGATCGGCGCTGGGGCTTGGTTTCCCAGGGCTTGCGCCCTGGGCTAAGTTCTATCGCCCGCTAGGCGGGCTCCCCGGACTGCCCTGCTGCTGTCGCCGTAAGCTTTCACAAATATGTCATGCACCAGCGGCAGGACTCCCACTTTTATGTCGCACGTCCATTTTTCCGTTGGCGCGCCATAACTGCGCGAGCTCTTTCGCCCCTAAAGCATTGCTTCGATGATCGCGGGGACAGCTTGGAGGGATTCATCGAGTTTCGCGGGGTTCTTGCCGCCGGCTTCGGCCAGGTCTTTGCGGCCGCCGCCGGTGCCCTCGACAATCGCGGCGGCCTGCTTCACGATTTTTCCGGCATCGAGCCTGTTCGTAAGGTCTTTAGTCACTGCTGCGACAAGGCTGACCTTGCCCTCTGAAACACTGCCCAGCACGATCACGCCGGATTGGAGCTTTGCTCTCAGATCGTCCACCATCTGCCGCATGGCAGAGCGGTCCGTGACCTCGACGCGCGCTGCCACCACGCGCACGCCTTTCACTTCGCGCGCTTCTTCCACAAGGTCGCGGGCCTGGGAGGTGGCGCGCTTCATCTGCTGCGCTTCGAGTTCTTTGCGGAGCTTTTTCTCGGAATCACTTAGCTTCTCGACTGCCTGGAGTAACTCCTCGGGCTTGGCGTGCAATGAGTCGGCGAGTAGCGCCAGCGTCTCGCTGGCTTGTCGCAGATATTTCAGTACGCCTTCACCGGTCACTGCTTCGATTCGCCTTGTTCCCGCCGCCACGCTGCCTTCGGAGACAATCTTGAAAAGGCCGATGTCGCCCGTGCGCCGCACGTGCGTGCCGCCGCACAGTTCTTTTGAGAAGTCGTTGATCGAGAGCACGCGCACCTTATCCGCGTATTTCTCGCCGAAAAGCGCCATAGCGCCGCCGCCGACGGCCGAGTCCAGGTCTTTCTCTTCCGTCGCAACAACTTCGTTCTTCAGGATGTGTCCGTTCACCAGGTCCTCGATGTCGAGCAAGTCCTGCTCATCGAGCGCCGCGTAGTGCGTGAAGTCGAAGCGTAACCTGTCGGGCGCGACGAGCGACCCGGCCTGCTTCACGTGCGAGCCAAGCGTGCGCCGCAGTGCCGCGTGCAGCAGGTGCGTCGCCGTGTGGTTACGGCGGATCGAGTCGCGCCGCTCGCCATCGACCTTGGCGGTTACGAGATCGCCTACACGCAGCAGGTCGCGAGCCTCAGCCTTGTGAACAATCAGGCCGCCGACTGGATAGTATGTGTTCGTGACGTGAGCCACCTCGTGGTCACTGCCCGGAGCGAGGAAATGGCCGATGTCACCGGCTTGGCCACCTGCCTCAGCATAGAAGGGCGTGTGATCGAGAACAATTTCAACCTTCGAGCCGGCCTTTGCCTCCTTCGCGATCTGACCGCCGATCACCAGAGCGGCAATCCGACAATCCGTTGATGTTGTCTGCGCGTAGCCGTCAAAGACCGTCTTCTGCCTGTCGGCAAGTCCAAGATGGATCGGAGACGCGATTTTCTTCAGTCCCCCCTTCCAACTGGCGCGGGCCAATGCCCGCTGCTCCTCCATCGCGATGTTGTAACCCTTCCAGTCGACAATGATCCCGTAGTTCTTGACAATGCCTTCGACAAAGTCTGGCCGCAGCCCGAATGTGTCATGGAGCTCGAAAAGATCATCGCCAAATATCCACCAGTGACCTTTCGGGGCAGTAGGGAAGTGTGAACCTTCCTCAACTGGATGCCCACCGAAGTGAGGGGGTGGCCACGTCGAGGTGTCGAAACCAAAAGTGGCGCGGTACCGCTTCCAGTCTCTGAAAGTGTACGCAGAGCGATCATGGCCCACAACATCGGTGACTTCCAATCGCTCCAGACCTACCCTAACCGTGTGTACATACCGTTGCTCTTCTATCTTGATGGCCTTGGCGATGTGGTGCTCCGCCTCAACGAGTTCCGGGTACGCGTCCTTCATCATCTGCACGACGTGGCCAGACATCTTGTAGAGGAACGGTTCATTCAGGCCCAGCGTCTGGCCGTGGTAGAGGGCGCGGCGCAAGATGAGGCGCAGGACGTAGCCGCGGCCTTCGTTGGAAGGTAGCACGCCCTCGGAGATCAAGAACGTCGCCGCGCGGGCGTGATCGGCGATGATGCGCAGGGAAACGTCGGTATCGTGGTTCGTGCCATACTCCACATTGGCCACCCCCGCTGCCTCTTCGATCAGCGGCCGGAAGAGGTCGGTGTCAAAGTTCGAAGTCTTGCCCTGCAAAACCGCCGCCAGGCGTTCCAGGCCAGCGCCAGTATCAATGCTGGGACGGGGAAGCGGCGTCATCGCGCCCTGCTCGTCGCGGTTGAACTGCATGAAGACGAGGTTCCAGAGCTCGACGTAGCGGCCGCAGTCCTGAGGACAAGGAAAGGGGCAATCCGGGTGTCCGAGCGTACTGGCAGCGGGACCAAGATCGTAGTGAATCTCGGAGCATGGCCCGCAGGGGCCGGTATCACCCATGGCCCAGAAATTGTCATGCTCATCCATGCGAAAGATGCGGTCACGCGGCACGCCAACGTCTTTGGCCCAGATTTCCGCCGCCTCGTCGTCCTCGCGAAAAACCGTGACGTAAAGCTTTTCCGCCGGGATGGCGTAGTCCTTGGTGACCAACTCCCAAGCCCAGGGGATGGCTTCTTTCTTGAAGTAATCGCCGAAGGAAAAATTCCCCAGCATCTCGAAAAAGGTGTGATGGCGCGTGGTGCGGCCGACCTGCTCGAGATCATTATGCTTGCCGCCCGCGCGGACACATTTTTGGGAAGTCGCGGCGCGCGAATAATCGCGCTTCTCGCGGCCCAGGAAAACATCCTTGAACTGGTTCATGCCCGCGTTCGAGAAGAGCAACGTGGGGTCATGGGCCGGGACGAGCGACGACGAGGGCAGCACGCGGTGGCCGCGTCCTTCGAAGAACTTCAAGAACCGGGCTCTGATTTCGCTGGATTTCATGTCCGAACCACTATTCACTATTCACTATTCAGAATTCCCCTTCTCCCCGCTTTCAAGGTCTGCGGCCTCCACTGCCTCCGCGACGGGCCGGAGTTCAGGCCTGGCGCGCACCGCTTTGATAATATCATCGCTGCGGAATCCGCGGCGCAGCAAGCTCTGGCAAAGCGAGGCCAGCTTGGCGCGGGTCAAGGGCAGCCGCAAGGTGCGGACTTTCTTTTCGAGGGTCTGCTCCAGCAATTCCCACTCGCTGGTCTCCCCGAAGACTTGTTGGAGGGCAGGTTCAATCTGGCGGTAATCAACGAGTTTGGCTTTCAGCTCGCGGCGGATGCGGTGGCGGCCGTAAGCGCGATTGCGGACCAGCGAGGAAGCATAGTGCTCGGCAAACTTCTTATCGTCCAGGTAGTGGAGTTCGCGGAGACGGGCAATCGCCTTGGGGACCTGGCTTGAGTCCGGATATTTCTTCGCCAGCGCCCGGCGCATTTCGGCCACGGAATAGGGGCGGCGAGCGAGCATCCGCAGGGCTGCGGTGAGCGGGTCTGGGGGCGCTTCTTTATCTCTTTGCAAACCTTTCCACCTCGCCGGCCCTTTCCATCTCGTCGCGAGTGGCGTCCGTCTCAGTTCGGATGCCGGCAATACGCAGCTTGAACTCGTCGGGGTTGGAGGAGTTGGTCAGAGCTTCTTCAAGCGTGATCAGGCCCTGCGAGTGGAGGTCGTAGAGTGACTGGTCGAAGGTTTGCATGCCGTACTGGGAAACGCCCGAAGCCAGGGCCTCCGTGACCAGCCGGGTTTTTTCGGGATTGACGATGCAATCCCGGATGTACTCGGTGGTGAGCAGGACTTCCACCGCCGGCACTCGCCCGATGCCGTCGGATTTCCTGACCAGACGTTGACAAACCACGGCCTTCAGCGTGCTCGCCAGTTGCAGGCGGACCTGCTTTTGCTCAGATGGCTGGAACACGGCGATGATGCGCTGCACAGTCTCGGTGGCGTCCGCTGTGTGCAAGGTGGAAAAAACCAGGTGGCCGGTTTCGGCGGCCAGCAGGGCAGTCTGGATGGTTTCCAGGTCGCGCATTTCGCCCACCAGAATGACGTCGGGGTCCTGGCGAAGGGCGGCGCGCAAGGCGGAGGCGAAGCTGGGTGTATCCACGTCCACTTCCCGCTGGTTCACAAATCCCTTCTTATCGCGGTGCAAGAATTCGATGGGGTCTTCGATGGTGATGATGTGGTCGGTGCGAGTGGAGTTGATACGGTCCACCATAGCCGCCAGGGTTGTGGACTTGCCGCAACTGGTGGTACCAGCCACCAGCACCAACCCGCGCTTTTCCTCGCAAATCTTCTCCATCACCCTGGGAAGGGAAAGCTCCTCGAATGTCTGGATCTTGGTCGGAATCACGCGGATGACCATGCCGACGTTTCCGCGCTGCTGGAAGACGTTCACGCGGAAGCGGGCCAGCCCGGGGACGCCATAGGGCATATCCAGTTCGGTGTTTTCCTTGAACTTCTGCTTCTGCCGGTTGGTCATAATGCTGAAAGCAAAGTCCAGCATGTGTTCGGGGGAAATACGAGGATATTGGGTGAGCGCCTGGAGCTCGCCATCCACCCGGATGTAAGGACAATTCCCCACCTTCAGGTGCACGTCGGAAGCCTTATTCTCGCAGGCGGTCCGAAGCAAGGTATCAATGGTCACGCTTTGGCTGCTCATGGCTGATCCTCGCTGCCAAGCATTCCTGATTCGGAACTGTAGCCCTCTCCTCTCGGGAGAGGGCGAAGATCCAATTCCCTCCCTGAACCTCTGGACCAAAGACTCTTACCGCGCCACGGCGACGGGCTGGCTGCAGAGGGTAAGCCAGCCATACTTGTCCTCCGCCTGCCCCTGCACGATGGAAAGGAAGCGTTCCTGCAAGCTCAGGGTAATCGGACCCGGCTGGCCTTTGCCTACCACAATGCGGTCCACGGAGCGGATGGGGGTGATCTCCGCAGCCGTGCCGGTGAAAAAGACTTCGTCGGCGATATAAAGCATCTCGCGAGAGATGGCCTGTTCGATGACCGTGTAACCAAGCTCTTGGGCGAGCGTGATGACGGAATCGCGCGTGATGCCGGGAAGGATGGACGAGGAGAGCGGGGGTGTGATGATCTTGCCGTCGCGCACAATAAAGAGGTTCTCACCGCTCCCTTCGCTGACGTGGCCGGAGGCGTCGAGCGATATGCCTTCCACATAGCCGTTGGTCAGCGCCTCCATCTTCACCAGTTGGGAGTTCATATAATTCGCGGCCGACTTGGCAATCGCCGGCAGCGTGTTGGGCGCAATGCGCTGCCAGGAGGAAACGCACACGTCCACGCCCTGCCGCAGGGCTTCGTCGCCGAGGTATTTCCCCCACTCCCAGGCCAGCAAGTAAATTTCAATCGGGTTATTCAGCGGGTTCACCCCGGCCTCACCGAAGCCCCGGAAAATCACCGGGCGCAGGTAGCAGTGCTTGACGTTATTCACCCGCACCAGCTCCACCATCGCCTGGGCCAGTTGATCGCGGGTGAACTTCAGTTCCATGCGATAAATCTTGCAGGAGTTCACCAATCGGTCGGTATGGTCTTTAAGGCGGAAGATTCCGGGCCCCTGCGGGGTGTCATAGCAGCGGATGCCTTCAAAAAGGCACGAAGCATAACTGACCACATGCGACGCCACGTGTATCGTGGCTTCGTTCCAGGGGATGAATTCCCCGTTGTGCCACACTTTTTGGAAATGCTTTACCGCCATGCCTTCCTCCCTAGCCCGTATTCGTAAGCGCGCGAACTGCCGGACCCTGCGCGGTTATGTTTCACTGCTTTAATGGCGCAGTTGCTGGAATTATAGCATGAAGCTTGCGCCGCCTTCGCGGATTCACCTGTCCGATCTGGCGGCGGATTATTTGCTTGCCCTTTCGTCTGTTGCTCCGCGCCCTACGCGACCTTCAGCTCGGAAGTGCAATGCGGGCAGCGCGTCGCCTGAAGAGGAATCGACGAACAGCAGAACTTGCATTCCTTCAGGGCGGGCCCGGCGGGCGCCGGGGCGGGCTTAGGTCTCAGTTTGTTGACTTGATGCACGAGCAGGTAAATCGCGAACGCCACAATCACAAAGTTGATCACCGTGTTCACGAACAGGCCGTAGTTGAGCGTCGCCGCTCCCGCGGCCTTGGCCTGCGCCACGCTATCGAAGTGCCGACCCGTAAGGGTGATGAAGAGGTTCGAGAAATCCACTTTTCCCAGCAGCAATCCGATGGGCGGCATCAGGACGTCGTTGACCAGCGAGGTCACGATCCCGCCAAAGGCCGCGCCCACCACGATGCCAACCGCCATATCGACCACATTCCCACGCAGAGCAAATTCTTTGAACTCTTTCAGCATGGATATTCCTCCCGGGCTTTGTCTCTCCTGTCGAGATCCAAGCTTTTCGATTGTCCAGTTTCCGCTTCCGCTCCCCCGCACACCTGTCGGAGAGCGGGGTCGGTCCTCGCCTATGCGAAGCAGGCGCATCATAGCAGATGCTTGCGTTTCTATCCCAGAAAACCGCTGCTAAACGGAAGAAACGTGCAGCAGGCGCCGCGCCCGCCTCCACCGAACACCCACCAGAATGCTCAACGAATTCTGCTGTTGCATCTATTGATGTCGGTATGAGCGCATCCTCCCTAAACCTCGCCTCGCAGCCAATCGCAAATATCATTAGCGATGGGATGGGCTTCTTTGCCTGCGTGTATTGCGCTTTGCGAGACGCCGCTTGCGACGCGATGGATGGGCAGCGCGAATCTTTTTGGTGAATTTCCGCAGGCTCCAGTATCATGATGAAGTGGCTGCCTGCGCCGACTTTTTTCATGGGGTGGTGACGAAGGCATTCTTGCTCACTCAGGGCTGCCCGGTACAATGACCATGGCAACTGAATCGGGCCGGGGACGGTCTGCGATCTCCCTGCCGCAAAAAAATGAAAGAGCGCCGGGGGAGACAAAGAGCCGCGTCCCGGCGATGTTCCGGGCGCTCCGGTACCGGAATTATCGCCTGTTCTTCAGCGGCCAGATGATTTCCCTGATCGGCACCTGGATGCAATCCGTGGCGCAGGCCTGGCTGGTTTACCGGCTTACGGGCTCGTCGCTGCTCCTCGGCTTGGTGGGCTTTGCCGGGCAAATCCCGGTTTTCCTCCTGGCGTCGATTGGCGGCATGGTGGCGGACCGAAAGAGCCGCTATCGCATTATCATCGCCACCCAGACCTCTGCAATGTTGTTGGCGTTTGTCCTGTCGGCGCTGACTCTGCTGGGCCACATCAAGGTGTGGGAAATCATGGTGGTGGCCTCCTCGCTGGGCTTGGTGAACGCTTTCGACATTCCCGCGCGGCAGTCCTTTGTGGTCGAGATGGTGAGCCAGCAGGACTTGATTAACGCCATCGCTCTCAACTCCGCCATGGTGAACGGCGCGCGCATCCTGGGGCCTGCCGTGGCCGGCGTGACGGTGGCCGCGATCGGCGAAGGCTGGTGCTTCTTTGCCAATGGGGTGAGCTACATTGCGGTGCTTGTCGGGCTCTTGCTGATGACCGTGACGCCACGTGTGCGAGGCAGCGGCCGTTCCGGATTCGAGAGCCTTGTGGAAGGCTTTCACTGGGTCGCGCGCACGGGGCCGATCCGCGCCCTGCTGCTCCTGCTGGGTCTTGTCAGCCTGACGGGGATGCCTTACATGGTGCTGATGCCGATTTTTGCTGACAGGGTTTTGCATAGCGGAGCGCGGGGTCTGGGTCTGCTGATGGGCGCTGCGGGAGTGGGGGCGATTATAGGGACGCTGGCGTTGGCGGCGCGCCACGGCGTGCGTGGACTGGGAAGATGGGTGATGTTCGCCGCCATGGGGTTCGGGACCTCCCTGGTCCTTTTTTCGATGTCGCACTGGTTCTGGCTCTCCATACTCCTGGTTATGCCGGCCGGATTCGCGATGATTCTGCAAATGGCTTCCTCCAACACTCTCATCCAAACCATGGTCCCCGACGAATTGCGCGGGCGCGTCATGGCGGTCTACGCCATGATGTTCATGGGCATGGCGCCATGTGGGGCGTTGCTTTCAGGAGCGATTGCGCAGCATGTGGGAGCGCCGCTTACCGTCAGGCTGGGGGGGATCATCTGCTTGGCTGGAGGCGCGGTTTTCGCACTGACATGGCCGGGTCTGCGCGGTGAAGCGCGCCAGCTCATCCTGGCGCAGTCGATGGCAGGAGGTGAGCCGCCCGATGAAATGACCGGATAGAAATTGCTCCATTGATCCATTGAGTCATTGTCTCATTGAAGAGATGATAGCCCAGGCGCTGCCCGCCTCGGTGGGCTTTGGAGTGCGGCAGCTTGCTGCCGCTTTCCGCCCCGCGAGCTTGCTCGCCGGGATTTCAGCCGGGGGAACAATTCCCCGCCAGCAAGCTGGCTCGAGCCAAAGCGGCAGCAAGCTGCCGCACTCCAAAGCTTCGCTCACTGCAAGGACGAAATTGGGAAACTGCGTTGGAATAATAGCGGGCTTTCAGTAATCCACACAACAAAGGGACGTAATTGCGCGCCATGCCGCATATTGACAAGCATCCACCCGGGGCTTTTTGCTGGATTGAACTTTCGACCACCGATCAGAATGCCGCCAAGAGCTTTTACAGTTCGTTGTTTGGTTGGGCCAGCCAGGATTTTCCCATGGGTCCAAACGACTTCTACACCATGTTTCAACTCGAGGGGCGGGACGCCGCCGCTGCGTACACCATGCGTCCTGAGCAGCGGTCCCAGGGCGTGCCGCCGCACTGGATGATTTACATTGCGGTCGAAAGCGCAGACAACGCCGCAAGCCGCGTTGCGCAGCTTGGAGGGAAGTTGCTTGCGCCGCCGTGCGACGTTTACGACATAGGCCGTATGGCCGTTGTGCAAGACCCGACGGGAGCTGTTTTTGCCCTCTGGCAGCCCAAAAGCCACACTGGGACGGGAATCGCCGGTGTGCCTGGTACCCTCTGCTGGGCGGATCTAGTGACGACGGACCCTGCGCGCGCCAAGGAGTTTTACACAGGCCTGTTCGGTTGGAGGATTATCAAGGGCGAAAATGATCCCTCCGGCTACCTGCACATCGCCAACGGGGAAAAATTCATCGGCGGGATTCCGCCTGCGAATTTTCGCGATCCGAATGTTCCCCCTCACTGGCTGGCGTATCTTGTGGTCTCGAATTGCGATGAGACGGCCGCCAAGGCCAAGCAACTGGGCGCCAAGACCCATCTGGCTCCCATGACCATGGAGAAAGTTGGCCGCATGGCAATCCTGGCAGACCCTCAGGGCGCAGTGTTGGCACTCTACCAATCTATTTTGCGTTGACACGGAAGAATGGCAGTCAAGGCAAGGCAGATACGCATGCCAAGCCTCAGCGCCATCCTGCCGGCCTACGGGATGTAGACCCGGTAAGTGATATGGTAGCTACAAATATATAATCCAAAATACGAGAAGACGAACGACTGAACCGTGTGTTTCCCGGGTGTCAGCGGGGTACTCTGATTGGAGGTGACTAATACATAGGACCCGTCAGTAGGTGTCTCGCCTACCGGGGGGCTATAGTCCGTATAGGACCCGTCCACCTGAACGAACGGGCCCCACCAGTTGCCGCTGCTGGTCACTCCGCCGACGTCGACGCTTTGCTCAATCTCAAGCGTGCAACCCCGGAAAAACGGGCATTTGATGGTGGTTGGATCGTCAACTGCAAGATATTCATCGCCCGTTTCATACGTTATATGCGGGAACACATATGCCTGAGTGAAATAAGTCGTAAGCAGAGTATGGCCCACGGGTTTGCTGGACGTATCATTCGTAGGAGACGCTGAAGACGCTTTGGGGGCCTCGTTGCTTGGCCACTTTCCTTGCGCTCGAATGTGCTGGGACGCAGCGAATAGCACGACCGCTGCGGCCAAAGACACAATCCCAATCCTGAGAAGCCGTTTCATGTGATCTCCTTCTCGGCAGATGCTTGCAGATCGTCCTTGCGGTCGAGCGTTGCAATCTGCGAAGCAGAAGCCCCTTAGTGCCCCTTTGCGCGGACCACAGTGCCGCAAAGCAAGCACGCCTGGAGCTCTTCTCGTCCTCTTTCTCTATTTCCTTTGTGCTACCTCAGCAGCAGGTTTCTTCAACCTAGAGATACCCTTTTCTCTTTTTCAGCGTGTTTGCGGTTCGAATGCTAACAACCTATTAAGGCCGGTGTCAAGTGACGAAATGTCCCCATGGTGCTGGTGTCATTTGGAATGGGGATCCACTCGAGCCGCCGGTCATTCCCGTCCCGCTCTGCGGGAGGAATCCAGTCCGCCGACAGCACATTTCCAAAGGTTTGTGGAGTAGATTCCTCCCGCAGAGCGGGACGGGAATGACTAGGTCGCGCAAATGACACCAATACCGCCCCCATTCTTATCTCATTAGAAGTGTCCCCTTTTGTTGTTCCTGGTTGTTGCTTATTTCTCCTGTTGATCTTCTGTCTCGTTCTGCCGTTTTGATTGTGTCGTGGTCGGAGCCAGGTCGCTGGGCGCGGACGGAGCATCGCGCCCTGCTGTTTCTCGACCGAAAAGTCCAGAGCAAGATTCTTCCCCCGCAGGGCGGGCTCAGAATGACAGCGTGCCAAGGGAGTGCGCTGATGTCCTGCTCAGCGCCCCCGTCACTGTCCCGCTGAGCGCCCACCCTCTGTTTTTTTGAATCCCGAATCCTGAATCCTGTCTTTCATTTTGCTCTTGACAAGAGGCTCGAGTGGAGGTAGCCTATGCGAGTTGTCGCATGAGCAAGCTTGCAAGCGAGGCGGGGAAGGAGGTTCAGAATCGGCCCGGCGGAGGGAGAAAGTCGCCAAAAATGCAAAAAAGATACTAAATAGAGGGAACGAACCTAAGGATCTACTGAAAACACAGGGGTTAGCGTTTTCAGAGCCCAAAAACGAACTGTTTCCTGAGTGCAATAAACGCCAATCAAACCGAAGAATGGGGCCAGGAATCCGCGAGTTGTGGGGCATTGAGTGGGGCGAGAAACTGGAAAATGGAAATTGGAAAATGGAAACTGGGAAATGGAAATTGGGGCTGCCAGTTTCCAGCTTCTTGTTCCCGCTCTGAAGATTTGGCCGTAGCGCAGGCGCCCACCCCGGTCCCGCGAGGCGGGGTGGGTCTCGCCCGTGAACGAGCAAGGCCAAGACGCGAGATGCATGGGCGAGACGCCCACTCAATGCCCCACCTGGAGGAAAACTCAGGAGTCAGGAGTTAGGACAAGAACAAGCAGCACTGCCACAGGTCCTTCCTGAATCCTGAATCCTGAATCCTGAATCCTGCATTTGGCCGGGCCGGAAAGTTTGACTCACTCCCGCCGAGCCGTTATAGTAATTCGACCTCGAAACTTTTGCGGGCCTGGTTAGGAGAGGGCGGAGTTGGACAAAGAGATTCCCAAGGTTTATTCCCCCGAAACTATTGAGCCACACTGGGCGCGGTCCTGGGTGGCGCAGAAGCTCTACCGCCCTTCCGACGACCCTGCATGTCCTTGTTTCTGCCTGGTGATCCCTCCGCCCAACATCACCGGCATGCTCCATATGGGCCACATGCTGGAGCATACGGAGATTGACATCCTGATGCGCTGGCATCGCATGAGCGGCCAGGACGTCCTCTGGTTGCCGGGCACCGATCACGCCTCCATCGCCACCCAACTGATCGTCGAGCAGGAACTCGGCCGTCAGGCATTACCCGACCTCGAGCCCGGTTCCTCAGCCCGCGCGGCTTGGCGCCGCGAAGGCCAGCGGCGGCGCGTCGAGATGGGCCGCGAGAAGTTCCTGGAACTCTGTTGGAAGTGGAAGGAGCAGAACGGTGGGACCATCCGCCGCCAGATGGAGCGCCTCGGCACCTCCTGCGACTGGACGCGCGACCGCTTCACCCTGGACGCGGCTTATTCCCGCGCCGTCCAGGAAGTCTTCGTGCGGCTTTACAACGAAGGGTTGATCTATCGCGGCAAGTACATTGTGAATTGGTGTCCCCGCTGCGGCACCGCCGTCTCCGACCTGGAAGTAGTTCACGAAGAGCGCCCGGGGCATTTGTGGTACATCCGGTATCCCTTTGAAGATGGTTCCGGTTCTATCATGGTGGCCACCACTCGGCCCGAGACCATGCTGGGCGATACCGCAGTAGCGGTAAATCCCGCCGACGAGCGGTACCGCTCCGCTCTGGGCCGCAAATTAGTCTTGCCGCTTCTCAAGCGCGTGATCCCCGTGATTGCGGATGATTTCGTGGACCCACGGTTCGGTACAGGTGCGGTGAAGGTGACGCCGGCTCATGACCCAAACGACTACGACATGTCGCTGCGCCACAACTTGCAGCGCGTCGAGGTGATCAATACCTCCGCAACCATGACGGAAGACGCCGGCCCTTACCTGGGTTTGGACCGTTACCAGGCGCGGGAGAAAGTCGTCCAGGATCTTCGCCAGCAGGGCCTCCTTGAAAAGATCGAGGATTATCCCCTGAGCGTCGGGACCTGCCAGCGGTGCAAGACGGTGCTCGAGCCTCTGCTCTCCGCGCAGTGGTTCATGAAGATGAAGGAATTGGCCGAGCCGGCCATGCGCGCGGTCGAGGAAGGGCGCATCCGCATCACCCCGGAAAACTACCGGAAGATCTACCTCGACTGGATGCGCAATATCCACGATTGGTGCATTTCGCGGCAGCTCTGGTGGGGCCATCGCATACCGGTCTGGTACTGTGACGCTTGCGGCGAAGTGATCGCGGGGCACGTTGCGCCACTGGCATGCCCCAATTGCGAGGCCGCGAGCCTGCGGCCCGAAATGGATGTATTGGACACCTGGTTCAGCTCCGCGCTCTGGCCTTTCGCCACCCTCGGTTGGCCCGACGACACTCCGGACCTGCGCCGCTTTTACCCCAACGACCTCATGATCATGGGTTTCGACATCCTGTTTTTCTGGGGCGCGCGCATGATCATGATGGGCATGAAGTTCATGAACGACGTACCCTTCCGCGAGCTTTACATTCATGCCTTGGTGCGCGACGCGGAAAAGCAGAAGATGTCCAAAACCAAGGGCAATGTGATTGACCCGCTCGAGGTAACTGAAAAATACGGCACGGACGCGGTGCGCTTTGCATTGGCCATTAGCGCCGCTCCCGGTACCGACGTTGCTTTCAGCGAAGAAAAGATTGAGTCTTACCGCCGCTTTGCCAACAAGATTTGGAATGCCGGGCGCTTCATCCTTATGAACCTGCAAAAGCTGCCGGAAGCTTGGCACGACCAGCTTGCCGAGGCGTTGCGGCCGGTTCCGGAACTGGGTTTCAGTGCAGTCACTTCAATCGAATCTTTGGCGCTGGCAGACCGCTGGGTCTTCTCGCGTTTGCAGGCTGTCACCCGGAAAGTGGACGAAGCCCTGGCCGATTACCGCTTCCACGAGGCGGCTTACGAGGTCTATCACTTTTTCTGGCACGACATTTGCGACTGGTACCTGGAATGGGTCAAGCCGGAAATCACGCGCCGTGACGCCAGCGCGAAAGTTTCGCCGGCCTGGATCAACCTGGCGCGAGTGTTTGAATCCGCGCTCCACTTGCTCCATCCCTTCATGCCGTTCATTACGGAAGAACTTTGGCGCCGGCTTCCGCGCGCCGGGCGCGAGAGTTCCATATCCTTGACGGGTTTCACCCTGGTCAGCGAGCGTGCCGCGGACCCGATCTCGGAAAGGCAATTCGAGTTGGTCCAGGATTTGATTGTTTCTCTGCGCAACGCCAAGGCGGAAATGGGCCTGCAAAAGGTGAAGCCCAGCGCGCAGGTGGGGTGCGAAGACTTGCGCTGGCTGGAACTGTTCCGCTCGCACCTGGAGACCATCCTGCGCCTTTCGGCCTTCCAGGCTCTGAGCTTCACTCGCGAGCGGTTGGAAGCGACGGCTCAAGGTGTGCGCGGGGGCCCGGTATTCGATCTGCGCATTTTCCATGAAGAGCCAGCGGACCACGAAGCGGAACGGTCGCGTCTAAGAAAAGAGAAAGAGAAGCTGGAGCGGGCGCTTGCGCAAGCGAAGGCGCAACTTGAGAATCAGGAGTTTGCGGAGCGGGCGCCGCGCGAGGTCGTGCGGGGGGTGGAACACCGTCACTCCGAGATGAACGACCGTTACAAGAAAGTGGTCGAATCTTTGGAAAGGCTTGGCTGAACCGTGGGATACCTCAGTCCTTTGACCATTGGCGATCTCTCCGGGCCCCTGGACCTGTCTTCAGGAGAGCTGCGTGCTCTTGTCGACATGGCGCTGGCAGAAGACCTCGGCCAAGGCGACCTGACGACCTCGGTTACCGTGCCGGCGGGAATGAGAGCTTGCGGGACCTTCCGCAGCAAGCAGAGCCTTGTCGTGGCCGGGCTACCCGTGGCGGCTATGGTGTTTCTAGTCCTCAAGCCGACCGTCGAGTGGAACCCCGCGCTGGAAGACGGCTCGGATGTTGCGGCCGGAACCGTACTGGCGAACGCCTGCGGCCCCGCCGCCACCTTGCTCGCTGGTGAACGTGTGGCGTTGAATTTCCTCCAACATTTAAGCGGCATTGCAACCTATGCGCGGCGCCTCAAAGAAGAGCTGGCGGGAACTCGAGCGGAATTTCTCGACACGCGGAAGACCACCCCGGGACTTCGCAACCTTCAGAAATACGCCGTCCGACTGGGGGGTGGCCAGAATCACCGTTTGCGGCTGGACGATGGAATCTTGATCAAGAATAATCACCTGCAACTGGTGGGCGGAATTCGCGCCACAGTGGAAAATGCCAAGCGCCATCGGCCGGCTGGATATCACATCGAGGTGGAAGTGACCAGCCTCGCCGAATTGGAAGAAGCGCTCGAGTGCGGCGCCGACGGCGTGCTGCTGGATAACATGACTCCCCTGGAGGTCCGGCAGTGCGTGGAGCGCGCAGCGGGACACATACGGTTGGAAGTCTCTGGCGGAATCGACGCCACGAACATCCGCGCTTATGCCGAGACGGGTGTGGATTATATTTCCGTGGGAGCACTGACGCATTCGGCTCCCGCCGTGGACATCAACTTTCGTATCGAACCCGTGTAGGACGGAGCGATTTGGAGTGCGGCCCGCCGCGACGGGCTGCCGCTTTCATCCAGCGAGCTTGCTCGCGCCTCACTGGACCAGGACGGCGCCCAAGCACACGGCCAGCAAGCTGCCGCACTCCAGAGCGCAGGGAGAGAGCTGGGACTCATGGCTGCCGGAAGCACCGGACGCAAGATCGATAAGATGATCCACCTTTTGGTGAAGAACGCCATGGTAGTCGTTCCGGGGCCGAAGATTGCCTCTGAAATCGGGGTAACGCGTTCTGCGGTGTGGAGCTGGGTCAGGGAGTTGCGGGAAGTGGGTGTGGAGATCAAGGGCCATCACGCCGCCGGCTATCAACTCTTGAAGATGCCGGACGTCCTCGTACCCAGCTTGATCCAGGCGGAATTGGGTGAAAATGAGATTGGACACAGCATCATCCACCACTTCCGGACAGGCTCGACGAATACGGCCGCCTTGAATCTTGCCCAACAGGGGGCGGAGCACGGGACGGTAGTGGTGGCCGAGGAACAAACGGCTGGCCGCGGGCGTTTGGGCCGTACCTGGTACTCGGAAAAATCCAGCGGGATCTATGGGTCGGTCATACTTCGTCCACCATTCTCTCCGACCGCGGCCCCGATTCTCACCCTCATGGCCGGCGTGGCCACCCAACACGCCCTGAGTTCGGTCACGGGACTTGGCGTGGATATTCGCTGGCCCAACGACTTGCTGGTGAATGGGAAGAAAGTCTGCGGAATCCTCACGGAAATGAATGCGGAGCTGGGCCGGCTGCATGCCGTCGTGCTGGGGATCGGCATCAACGTCAATCATAGCGAGATGCCCGCCGAGCTGAAGCCCTTTGCCACTTCGTTACGAATCGAGAGCCAAAGGACCTGGTCGCGCGTGCAGATTTTCATTGCCTTGCTGAAAGAACTGGAAAGGTACTACCACCTGCTCTTGGAAAAGGGTAGCGCCGCCATCGCCGAGCACTGGGCGGCCGCATCCACTTATGCCAATGGCAAGCGCATCCGCATCATGACCGCTGAGGCTGAATCAATTGCCACCACGGCCGGCGTCGATTCGAGCGGCGCGCTCCGGGTGCGGTATGACGACGGGCACGAAGAGACCTTGGTGGCCGGAGAGGTTGGGGAGGTGAAGTGAAAGAGTGGATTGTCCGTTGTTCGTTGTCCGTGGTCAGTCGCTCAGGGTCAACCATACGCGAGGTTGGCACAAACTGATAACCTACAACGGACCACGGACCACGGACAACTGACAGCAAATCATGCTACTCGTCATCGACGTAGGAAATAGCAACACGGTTCTGGGAGTTTTCGAGGGCAAGGAGCTGCGCGCCCAATGGCGGCTGAAAACTGACAAGTCGCAGACCGCAGATGAATACGGCATCCTGACCCGTAACCTCTTCACGCTGGACAGTGTCCAGGCGAACCAGATCAATGGCATCATGGTGGCCAGCGTGGTGCCGACGCTCAACCCGGTTCTGGAGGAAATGGCCTGGAAATATTTTCACCTGAAGCCGCTCTACCTGACCCCGGGGACGCGCACGGGAATGGCCATCCATTACGATAACCCGCAAGAAGTTGGCGCAGACCGCATCGCCGACAGCGTGGCCGCCTTTGAGAAGTACGGCGGCCCCTGCATCATTGTGGACTTCGGCACGGCGATAACTTTCGACGTGGTCTCCGAGAAAGGCGAGTATTTGGGTGGGGCCATCGCGCCGGGTCTGGGCATATCCGCCGAAGCGCTCTTCGAGCACGCGGCGAAATTGCCGCGCGTCGAGATACGCGAGCCGCAGCGCGTGATCGGAAGCAATACGGTGGCCAGCATGCAATCCGGACTCTTCTACGGAGCCGTGGGTCTCGTGGATGGCATCCTGGACCGCATCTGCCGTGTGCTGGGCAAGAAGACCAAGGTGATTGCCACCGGTGGGCAGGCGTTGCTGGTGGCCGGCGCCTCAAAGTATAAGCCCCCCGTCGAGTCGTCGCTCACCCTCGAAGGCTTGCGGATAATCTACGAACGCAATCGTAAGAAGTAATCAGTTATCAGTTGTGAGTCGTCAGTTAAAGACTTCTGTCATCCCGAGCCCTTCGCTGTCATCCTGAGCGCAGCGAAGGATCTCGCTTTGCCCGCTCAGGGTAAACTCCGCGAGGAATCTCGGCGGTTTGTAGGTGGAGGGAGAAGAAAGAACAACTGCAGAGATTCTTCGCCCCGACAAGTCGGGGCTCAGAATGACAGCATCACACTGGTAACTTAAAACTGATAACTGGAAACTGATAACTGATAAGTTGGCGGCGGTGGAAAACTATTTCAATTACTTCACCGAGATCGAAGAACGCTATCAGCAATGCCGTGGGACGAAGACGCTCCTCTCACCTCTTGATTGGGCTCTCATCGAATCCTGGAAGGACTCCGGCATTCCGCTCGAAGCGGTTCTGGCGGGTATCGTGCGCGCTTTCGAGAAGTTCAAGGCACGCCAGCGAAAATACAGGATGGTCAACGCTCTGGCGTATTGCACGCAAGAGGTCCTGCGTGCCGCCGAGGAGGCGCGCGGCGGTGAAGCTCAGGGTGGCACGCGGAAGGATTCGCCTCCTCCTTTTGCCTTGGAGGACATCCTGCGCTTTCTGAATCGCAACGCGGAGACCGCGGAAATCGCCTCCCGCAAAGCAAGGGAGCAAGGCCGGCAGGTTCTGGCGGACGACCTGGTCTCAGCGGCGGCATCACTTCGCGAAACCGCCTCGCAGGAGCCCGCCAAACTCCTCGCCAACCTGGAAGAATTGGAGATACGCCTGACCGCTCTGGAAGAAAAGCTGACCGCTTCACTCACTCGCGCCTCTTCCGTCGAACTCCTGGCCGAGATCCAGGGACAAGTTGAACGCGGGCTGGGGCCTTACCGCCGGAAAATGTCTGGACCGCAGATCGAATCGTTGCAGCGGCAGTTCCTGAAGAGGCGCTTGCTGGAGCATTACCAGCTTCCGCGCTTGAGTTTGTTCTATATGTGAGGCGCCGGTGGCGCTGTCCGTCGTCCATGGCCCGATGTCCGTGGTCCGTAGCTTGTGGGCCCACTGTCATGCTGAGCGAAGCGAAGCATCTCGGCAGTTTGTAGGTGGCCAAGGGCAGAAAGAACAACTGCAGAGATTCTTCGCCCCGACAAGTCGGGGCTCAGGATGACAGGTGTTGGCGAAATGCCGTTCGAACTTACTCCTAGCAAGCTGATTTACGGAGGCGAGGCCCTGGGCCACCATGCGGGCCGCACCGTTTTGGTTCCTCGTGTCCTGCCTGGGGAGCGGGCGGAGGTGGAGGAAGTTCGGACCGCCAAAGGAGTGGTCCATGCTCGACCTCTGCGGATTCTGCAAGCTGCCCCGGAGCGAATAGACCCACCTTGCCCTTATTTCGGCCGCTGCGGAGGCTGTCACTACCAGCACCTCAGCCCGGAATTACAGTTCACAACCAAGCGGGAAATTCTGCTCGAGACGCTGCGCAGGCTAGGGGGAATCGACTGGAAGGGAGAAATCCCGTTGCACGCCGGCCTTGCCTGGAACTACCGGAACCAGGCTCAATTCAAGATCCGCCGGCAAACCGACGGTCGGGTCGCGCTGGGCTTTTTCGAGCCCCAGTCACACCGAGTCCTTCCCATCGAGTGCTGCCTCATTCTTTCGCCCTGCCTCAATTCCGTGCTGGCTGAATTGCGGCGGCCGGAGTGGGCGCAAGGGCTCGCGGATTTCCTGGAAATCGAGCTGTTCGCTGACCAGCGCGATGAGGAAGTCATGCTCACCCTGCGGGGCGAAGCCGCGAGCGTTGAAGGCGAACAAACGGGCCGTGTCCTGCTGGAGAGAATTCCGGGTGCGGTGTGTGTTGCCCTTGAATTCAGCAACAGATTCCTCGTACTCGGCAAGCCGGCGCTGAATTATTCCGTGGGTGGATTCAACTATCGAGTCAGCCCAGGCTCCTTCTTTCAGGCCTCGCGCTTTCTCAGGCTCGAACTCGTGACTTCGGTAACAGGCGAGGAGCGGGGTGAACTCGCCCTGGACCTCTTTGCGGGGGTCGGGTTGTTCTCACTGCCGTTGGCCCGGCGCTTCAATCGGGTCGTGGCAGCGGAAGCGAACCTCACCTCCGCCTCGGACCTGAAGGCCAATGCGGAAGCGAACGGACTTGCGAACCTGCGCGCGGCCGGCGAAACAACCTACGATTTTTTGCGCCGCTTTGCGCAGGCAGAGCCGGACCTGGTGGTGATGGACCCGCCGCGCGGCGGCGTCGATGCCGGCTCGTTAAGGCTCCTGGCCGCTCTGAGGCCGCGCAAGATTCATTACCTCTCCTGTAGCCCGCCCACCCTGGCCCGCGACCTCAACTTTCTTGTGGGCCACGCCTATCAATTGGACTCCATCGAAATGTTTGACTCCTTCCCGCAAACCTACCACATTGAGTCCCTCGCCAAGCTCACTCCCAACCACCACGCCCGGCCTTAACAGTCTGCTGAATAACCTGGATGCGATGACCGCTGGCGAGCAAGACATCCCCATATGAGAATTTAGTTTGTGGAGCGCTTGGAGGTGAAGAGTAGTTGCGCTAGAATGTGGGACCAGGAACGGTTTGAATTGTCGGGTAGTCGACAATTCAGGCGAGCTTAGCATCAGGAGGTATCTCTCCATGACAACCCGTACCAGGATTCTGTCGCTAGTTTTCGTGGCGGTGGTGGCGAGCCTGGGGGCTTTAATTGCTCAGGCTCAGAAGAAACCCGCCATTGCTTATCCCGCTTTTCCCAACGATCCCCGTCATTGGAGGCACGTCAAGACCATGGTGATTTTCAGCTCAGAGAACAAATTATTTGAAAGGTTTGGAGGCCTCCACAACGTTTACGTGAATGACATCGGCTGGCCCGCGTTTAAGAACGGCAAACTCTACCCGGACGGTTCCATGCTCGCCCTCGAACTCTATGACATCAGCAGCCATGGGGGAGCGATCGAGCCTCGGGGACTGAAGGCCCTCTATGTGATGAAGAAGAATGGCAAGCTTTATCCGGACACCGGTGGCTGGGGGTTTGAGGTTTTCCAGGGCAACACCGAAACACCCACTTTGAAGGATATGAAGCCATGTTTTGACTGCCACAAACCGTGGAAGGACAAGGATTACGTCAAGTCGGAATATATGCAGTAGCGGGCACTGAGGAAAGCAGATTGGACGCCTGCTGCCGCGGCGGTGCGTCTCCGAGCGGATAGACAAGTTCGCGGTGTGGCGCGGAGGAAGCGGCAGTCGGGCTCGCCGGGCGCGAGGTCTGCGGGTGGCGCAGACGTGCTACGGGGTGGCCTGCGTGCGGATTAGCCGCCGCTACTGAACTGCTACTTGCGGGGTTTGATTTGCGCCGCTTGTAGATTCTCCCTGTATTCAGGCCACCTTATTACGATGGCCGCTATCATATGCGTTTCATTACGTGGTCATTGCTGAATGCTTTCACGGGCGAGTTGTGAGCTGCAAAGGGACGGGCGCAGGCTCCTGACCCCCTCACCCGGCCCGCCCCGGCTGAAGAAAACGCCGGCGGCGGTCCACCCTCTCCCCCAAGGGGGAGAGGGCTGGAGTTTCTACATTTTTCACGTGACACCCGCCGGGTTCACTGACACACCGCACCGTAGGCTGGCGCATACCCCGCTTTCTGCGCCTCTTTCTGCGTCAAGTATTGTCCCGTCAAGGTGCGACCATACCAAGGTGAATCAGGGCAATGGTATTTCATCGTGCGACTGTTAACCCAAACCTTAACATCGGGCCTGCCTCCCTCCCGCATCTGGGTTTTAGCGCCGGGCGTCGCAGCCCTGGGTGGCGAGTATGGCTGCGCGTTGGGTGACGAGGGAGCTTCTGAGGGCCGCAAGTGCCGGGCAATTCCTACGCCAATGATAAAGAGTGTTACGGCAACTACCAGCCCGAGAGCCACGAAGAGAAGGCGCTGAGGCTTGAGAGAGTACTTGCTCTTGGCAGGGAGGGAGTCCGGGTGGTCGGACTCCATTCGCAGGTCGCGCAAGACCTCGCTTGCGCTGTGGTAGCCCCGGGCAAGGTCAGTATCCATGCATCGTTCAATAATGGCTGCGAGGCCCCGCGGGACTGATCGAGGCAGCTCGAGCTTCCCCCGCGAACCCGCTACGGTTCGAGAGGGTGGGTCTTCTCCTGTTGCCATTTGGTAAAGAAGGGTTCCAAATGCCCACACGTCACCCTGAGCGGAGACAAGTTGACCGCGCGGAGATCGCGCGGCTGAGCCAAAATCGACGAACTTTGCCTCGGCGTCCGGGCTGATAAGAACGTTGGAGGCTTTGACGTCCCGGTGGATTACCCCGTGTTCATGGGCATAGGCTAAAGCTTCGCAGAGCTGAACAGCGAATCGCAGCAGCAGGGTGGGCTCAAGCGGGCCGTTCTCTAACTTCTCGACGAGCGATGGACCGTCAACATACTCCATCGCAATGTACGGGAGATTCTCCCCCTCCGCCTCAACCTCGCCGACATCATAAATGGTGCAAATATAGCGGTGGTCGAGGCAGCTTGCCAGCCGCGCTTCCTGAAGCGTCTGTGCCCAGGCGTCCTCGTCGGCCCTGTTCAACACCTTGATGGCCACTCGGCGATCCAGCCGCATATCGCGAGCGAGGTACACGGTGCCGTTTTGTCCATGGCCGAGTTCATGCTCGATCGTGTAGTGGCCGACCGTTCGGGGCGGCATGGGGCACATCTCTTGTCAGCGCTGGCGCTTCTCCCGTAATTCCTTAGCGCCGTGACGGTCTGACTATGTTATCGTCGGTTAGGCTACCACCAGGCCATAGCAAAGGCAACAGCGGTGGAGCGCGATCGGCGGAGCGCCGGAGCTGTTTCTGGAGAAGGTGCTGGACGCTGCGTGGTCATTGCCGAATGCTTTCACCGGCGAGCTGTTAGCTGCAAAGGGACGGGCGCAGGCTCGTGACCCCCTCACCCGGCCCGCCCCGGCCGGTGAAAACGCCAGCGGCGGTCCACCCTCTCCCCCAAGGGGGAGAGGGTTGGAGTTTCTACATTTTTCGCGCGGCTGCAGCCTCACCCGGCCCGCCCCGGCTGAAGAAAACGCCGGCGGCGGTCCACCCTCTCCCCCAAGGGGGAGAGGGCTGGAGTTTCTACATTATCGAGCGCTGGTGCGCAGAGTGCTGACATTTCATTGAACCCACAGGCGACACTTCGCAGCTCCAGCGAGCCGATCGAACCGACAAACTTGCCAGCGACTGAAACCGCAGAAAGCAAAACGGGGCGCATGCGAAGCCCCCTGCTCCTAATGGCGGCCAGTTTTGGGCTGGGAATATTTCTGGTTGGTTCCGGGCACGCCCACTGGTTTGTGCTGGGCGCGCTTCCGGCTTGCGTCGGACTTTGTCTGCTTGCTGGTTTGCTCATGTTGCGCGCGGGTTGGGAGCGGCTTTCTCTACTCCTGGCGTTGCTCGGCTTCCTTGTCGCTGGCGCTTCCGCAGGCTGCTTGTTTGAGTACCGATTCCCGCCGAACCATGTCAGCAAGCTGGCCGCGCAGGGGGTTGACCTTCAAGACCCTATTCGCCTGGAAGGGCAAGTCATCTCCACACCCATCCGCACCGCTTACGGGCTTCAATTCGACCTTGAAACAGAGCGTGCCGAAAGCAGAGAACGCTCTTGCGATTTGACCGGAAAGGTGCGGCTGCGCCTTCAGGCGTCCGAGAATCCGGAGATTTCAGCATCCCTGGACTCGTTGCATCTTCAGTACGGTGACGTCATCCGAGTTTTGGTGCGCCTGCGAAAGCCGCGGACTTATCAGAATCCCGGCAGCTTCGATTTTCGCCGATGGATGGAATCAACCGAGGACATCTATTGGGTTGGCACTATCAAGAATCCCCTCCTGGTGGAAAAGCTGCCCCGCTCACGCCACCCAGGGATTTGGACACTGGTTGAGCAGATTCGGAACAGGTTGCTACGGTCTATAGACAATCTTTACCCACGCTGGTCTGCGCAGGGGCGGTGTGGCACGGTGCTCAAGGCGGTATTGCTGGGCGACCGGTCTTCGCTGGACTCCGAAACCATCGAGAATTTCCGCAAAACGGGGCTTTATCATCTGCTGGTGATCGCCGGCCTTCACGTCGGCCTGCTGGTGTTGCTGGCAAGTTGGCTGCTGCGCTTGTTCCCGCTCGGCGAATCGTCAAGACGCTTAATCGTCCTTGTGTTTCTCCTGTTCTATTCCGTTCTGGTTGAGCAGCGGGCGCCCACGTTGCGCGCCACCCTGATGATTTCGCTTTATTTGCTGGCCCGGCTGCTTTATCGCGATCATTCCACGTTGAACGCTATCGGGCTGGCAGCACTCATCTTGCTGCTCTCTCGCCCAGCTTGGCTATACGAATCCGGATTTCAACTTTCCTTTTCAGCGGCGCTGCTCATTGCCGGTCTGGTGGCGCCCATCCTCGCACGTACAACGGAGCCCTATCGGCGCGCTTTACGTAATCTGGACGAACGCACCCTGGACGCCCAACTGGCTCCCCAGCAGGCGCAATTCCGGCTGGACCTGCGCGCACTGATCACAGGGTTAAGAACGCGGTTGCGATTTCTGGAGCGGCATGGCGCGTTGGCAAGCGCCGTCGTGACAGGGCCGACGAGGCTCATGCTCTGGACGGCCAACATCCTGCTCTTCTCCACCGTCCTCCAGGTCGGCCTGTTGCTGCCCATGGCAGCGACTTTTCATCGAGTGGCCTTTGCGGGAATCATCCTTAATGCTCTGGCCATCCCCTTAATGACCTTACTCCTGGCGCTTGCTGTTCCGACCGTGTTACTGGGCGCTCTACTTCCCGCACTGGCTGCATGGCCTGCGAAGGCGCTGGCAGTCGTCATGGCAGTGCTGTTTGCCTTGACGGATCTACCACGTTTGCCGGCTTGGCTTTCGTTCCGAGTGCCGAATCCGCCGTTGTGGGTTGGCTGCGGGTTTGTGCTTTCCATACTCGTAGCCGCTGTAGCGCTGGGCAGGCACGCTTGGACCTTTCGGCTTTCGATGGCGGCTCTTGGACTGATGACGGCGCTGGTCGCCATCCACCCTTTCTCCCCGCGACTTCCGTCCGGAATCTTAGAGATCACAGCGCTTGATTGCGGCCAGGGCGATTCACTTTTTCTGGTGCTTCCTGACAAAACCACGATGCTGGTTGATGCGTCAGGAACCCGCAACCGCAGCACGAGCGAAGGCGCGTTTCAAGGCCGGCTCTGGGACCCAGGAGAAGATATCGTGTCGCCTTACTTGTGGTCGCGGGGGGTCAAGAGGATTGATATCGTCGTGCTTTCTCATCCCCACGAGGACCATCTCGGAGGCCTTTTTGCGGTCGTCCGAAACTTCCCGATCGGCGAGTTCTGGCACGCAGCAAATTCTGCTACCCCCGCCTACTCGGGTTTGCTGGAGAGGGTACGGCAAAAGGGCGTTGCTGAGCGGACGTTGGCGGCGGGAGACGAGCTGGAGCGTGGTGGCGCCATCGTTCGCGCGTTGTGGCCCGCGCGGTCGTGGCGCCCGTCTGGTCTTCCTTCCCATGATGACTCGCTGGTTCTCCGCCTCAGCTACCATGGAGCGAGCGTGCTTCTGCCGGGCGACATCAGCACCGAAGTCGAACAAGCACTGCTGGCTTCCGGAGAACCCTTGGAGAGTGAAGTTCTGAAAGTGGCCCACCACGGTTCGAATTCATCCACCAGTACGGAATTCCTCGCCCGGGTTAACCCGCGCGTGGCAATCGTCACCGGAGGCGCAGGCGGCTTTGGAAACCTGCCCAGCCCGGAAACTCTGGGGCGCTTGCGCGAACGGGGGATTCGGGTTTTCCGTTCGGACGTTGATGGAGCGACGACGGTGCAGATGAGCGACAGTTTTTTGGGGGTCCGCTGCTATCCCGGATTTCTCACCACCCTCTGCCGTTTTGAGTCGGGCGACCGGAAGGGCGGGGTTAAAACCCCATAAGCGTTAACTTAAGGCAACTACGAGACCTTGACAGCCCGTCAGCTGACGGGCGGCAGAGAGTAGCCCACGGCGTAAGCCGTGGGACGAAGAGTTCGATTTGGATGCTCCCAGCCCCGGAGGGGCGACAGACCAAGGCGCGTTTGCCGTCGCGGGGTGCTCCACTGTCGATCAGCCTCTGCCGCCCCGCCGGGGCCGGGGAATCGCGTGGTTATCCCTCGACCCCACGGCTCACGCCGTGGGCTATTCTCTGTCGGCCCTCCGGGCCTGTGAAGTGGACACCTAGGCTCGCGTTGAGGGCGGTCGGAGCCTTAGGTTAACGCCTATGGGTTAAAACCCCGCCCTTCCCGAATCGTAGCGAGAAACTCCGGCTATGGCGCCTTGCCCGCAGATTCAACCACGCCCTCAGCCAGAGCCTCTACAGCGGGCGCCTTGACTCTCCATGTCCGATAGAGCGAGCTGGACACCTGAGCGCCAAAAAGCATGATGGCCGAGGAAATGTAGACCCAGGTCATCAGGGCCACGACCACCCCGATCGAGCCATAAACCTGGCGGTAATTGATGAAAGGAAGGAGATGAGTAAACAGCGAGCGCGCTGCTGCCCACAAAAGAGCCGTCAGTAACGCCCCGGGAAAAGCCTGGCGAAAAGCCATGGGGCGGTTGGGCAGCCGCTCAAACAGGACCAAGAACATACAGAGCGTAATACCGAAAGTGGCGGCCACGAAGAGGGCGCGATAGGAGAATTCCACGAGGGGGAGCACAGAGCTTGCAACCCAGGCCCTGAGCCAGGCGTGGGTGTACCTGCGCGTTCCCACGAGGAGCGTCGAGAACAGGGCGAGGAAGCCGAAAATCCCCGCCATCTCCAGGGCGAGAAGCCGTCGTCGCCACCAACTTCGCCGCTTCTCCACCTCCCACGCCCGGTTCAGGGCCCGCTCGATGGGAAGAAAGACGCCCGAAGAGCTCCATAACAGAAGTAGGATTGACAGGATGCTGACCCTTCCATAAGCTCGCGAAATGCCGACCAATTCCCTCATGATGAAATCCGCCTTGACGGGCAGGTAGTGTCCCACGACCAGGGCCAGCCAGCCGGAGAGCTCATAGCGGCGGATAAATAATCCGCTTACAGCCAGAAGAAGGAGCAGCAAGGGGAAGAGGGCGAGCAGACTGTAGTAGGCGATGGAGGCTGAGACCATTAGGGAATTCTCGCGCAAGAAGTTCACCAGCGAGTCGCGGAGCACCTCACGCACTCGCCCCCAGCGCCCAGGGAGCAGGGTCTTTCTTTCCGCCGTAATCTCGGTCGCCATCGTTAGTAGGGGCACGCCATGGCGTGCCCGTGCGGTTGGAGTCCGGCGTTCACCTTGCGGCATACGCAATCCGCACTCGCCAGCCTCTATTAGCTTATACTAGAATTGTCTCAAGCAGGGCGAGTTGTGTTCAACTCGCGGGAGAGAGGAGGCCACCGCCGTGGCCAGCAAAGAGGAAATCCTCGAGGAAAACCGAAAGGTAAGGCGCCTGCAAATCGCCGTGGACCTGGTCCTGAACTTGGTTGCTCAATCCGACATTCCCGTGGAGGAGGCCTCGGAACTCGTTGCCCAAACCCGCCGCTTCGCCCTCAACCTTTTCCCGGACAAAGCGCAGGTCTACGACATCATCTACCAGCCCAAATTCAAGCGCTTACTGGCTGAAAAATACCGAATGGTCTGAGCGGCGAGGTTTGAACGACGCCTTACTGCCTTTCTGGGGAGGACTTTTCTGCGACGTGGGTAACGGAATTCAGAGTGGCGGTAATGTTCCCGACGGCAATCATGAATTTAATGCGCAAAGGCAGATGTTGATCGTCGTCGCTAAACCAGACCAGCATCCGTCCTTTTCTTTTGAACAAGCCGCTGAAGACTTTAGGCTCCACGCGGATGGCAGAGCGGTTGCCAAGGGGGGTTTGAATCCCTTCACGCGCCTGAACATCAAGAGTCACATCGTAGGTCTTCGAGCCGTCGTTAACCGGCAGGTGAAGGGGCTTGCCGATCTGGAAATCCTGCCTACGCAGATAATAGAAGGCCGTTACCACATCTTCGACACAGTTCGGAATCTCGTTCTCCGCGTGCTTGAGAGGTTCATTGGGTTTGGTCAAGTCGCGTTCCTCAAGAATCGCCCGCTTTCGCTTGGAATCAAAGACGATCTCAGTTTCCTTGTGCCGCCGCCCTTCGTTGATTTTTTTTGAAATCCGTTCGGAGCACAAGGTCCGAGGATTAAAGAAAGAGCGAAATTCGTTCTGGACGCTAAAGAGGAGGGAGACAAAACCTTGAGACTGAGCCGTGGTGGTGACGGTGTAATTGTCCTTTGATTCTTGACCTTCACTCCCCAAAGTTGCGGAGACCGTCCCGGCAGGGAAGATAGACCAGGTAACGTCATAGTTCAAGCGTTCTCCCGGCTCGAAAGGCAAGGATTCTTCTGGTGTAGCCGGAAGGAGGGGATTCGCCAGCGCCAAAACGGCAAGCGTCAACCCTCCGACTTTGAGTAGAGAATAGCGCACGCTTTTAACTTGGACGCTCATGGCCGGGCAATGGTAACCCGCTCAACTTTATCGCAACCACATCTTCAATGCCAGAAAAAGCACGGCCGACACGTATCCCGTCGCCGCCTCGTACTCACGGTTCTTGAGGTAAAGCGGCCACTGAAACTTCTCACGGCCCGCGGGAATCCGGGGCAACTTGGGGAAGAACAGCGGGACTTGCTTCGCGTACGGCTCAAAAGCCTCCGGGAACTCCCGTCGCAGGAATTGCGCTTCGCGCTTCATCACCGGCCAGTACACCAAGACGAAAAAGGCTGCGAACGCTACACCCATGATCCACGAGCGGCCGGCCACCGCCCCACCCAGCCCCATCACCGCGCTTCCAAGGTAAAGGGGATTGCGTGTGTAGGAATACGGGCCGCCTGTGGCGAGCCGCTGGTTCTTGGCAAGGTAACCTGCCGACCATGCCCGCAGCAGGAGACCGGCTAGCATGATTGCCGCGCCGGAAAGCAGCAGTACCACGGATGGCTGCGCAAGGATCAGGCAGGCAGCGGCAAGGGCAAACCCCAACGGTACGCGCCATCGGGAGGCCCAAGTGGCGTAGTCCTTAGGCATTGACCCTCGCGAGGCGTGCCTCGACGGCCGCTTGCACGGACTCGACCGAAATACCCTCGATGTAAGTGGCGTTCGAATTCCGGCGTGTGTGATTAACAGGAGCATGGTTATAGAGGGCGATGTCTGCCTTGTTGAAAGGCCCATTTCGCGCCGGGTCAGTGGGTCCGTGAATGGCTACCACCGGTGTTCCCACTGCTGCCGCCAGATGCAACGGTCCCGTGTCACCTCCCAGGAACAATTTCGCTCGCCGCGCCAGCGCAATGAATTGCACGACGCTGGATGGAAAGTAAACGGCTCGCTTTGTTCCCGCGCTGTCCAGAATTCCTGAAATCAGTTCATTTTCTTCGGGCGACCCGGTGAGCAGAATCTTGCCGGCAAACCGAGACTCGAGATGCCGGAGAAGCAATGCGTAGTTCTCGGGCGCCCAGCGCTTAGCCTTCCAGCCCCCTCCAGGATTAACGAGTATGAAGTCCCGCGCCTCGAGGCGAGCGAGTTGGCCGTCAACATACTGGTCGGCCTCGGGAGTGTGCGGCAAGGGGAACTGCCAGGGGCCGGCGCGCGCCCCCAGATATTCGACCAGGGCGAGGCTCTCTTCGACCACGTGTTGCCGTCCCGCCGCTGAAACCCGTTCTGTGTAGAGAACCGCCGCGCTCGGTTCGACCAGCCAGTGCTCAGCCAAGCCCACTCTCTCTTTCACGCCACTCAAAAGCGCGATCATGGCCGACTTCCAGAGGCCCTGAAAATCCACGACTGCTTCGTAAGCGACCCTCCGCATTCCCATAAAGGTTTTCACCGTTTCCTTTACAATTGAAGCCGGAGGAAGACTTCCGCGCCAACTGAGCGTATCGAGCGGAATTATGCGGTGCACGTAAGGGTTTCCCGCCAAAAGGGAAGCATAGCGATTTTCGATGAGCCAATGGATTTCAGCTTTCGGAAAAGATTGCCCCAGCGCCGCCACCGCGGGAAGGGCATGCACGATATCGCCGATGGAACTCAGGCGAATCACCAGAAAACGGAGTGGAGAACCGGATTGCTCCCCAACGGGTTCCAACAATTCAGAATCCCCCAAACGAATGAGCGGAAGTTAGTCTTTTCGATACCGCCGGGCGATCTCCGCCAGCAAGTTACGGGTCGAGTGGTCTTTGGGGTCGCCGACGATCGCCACGGCAATCCCCAGGCTTTCCGTCAGGGCCCTCTCGGGAACCGTCTCAGTCGTGTAGTCGGGACCCTTGCAATGCACATCCGGGCGAAGCTCGCTCAGCATGGCCTCCGCAGTGAGTTCCTCGAAGATGATAACGTAATCGACCGGCTCGAGCGCCGCGACCAGTTCTGCCCGCGCTTCAGCGGGGAGCAGTGGCCTTCCTGGGCCCTTGAGAGCCGTGACCGAGCGGTCGCTGTTAATCCCCACCACGAGCACGTCCCCTTGTTGCTTCGCAGCCTGAAGATAGCGCACGTGCCCGGCGTGCAAAACATCAAAACACCCGTTGGCGAAAGAGACACGGCGACCCGCTCGGTGCAACTGAACACCGAGTTCAGCGGTTCCTTCTCGCGCTACGATTTGGGCGCTCATGCGTTTCGAACGGCTTCCATCATCTCGCTGCCGGTGACGGAAGCCGTACCTCGTTTCATAACCACCAGACCGCCGGCGCAGTTCGCGATCATGGCCGCATGCAGGAAGCTTGCGCCCGCCCCTAACGCCAGCGTGTAGGCGGCAATTACTGTGTCTCCCGCCCCGGTCACATCCACCGCCTGGTCAGAACCAAAGATGGGTAAATGACGGGGTTCCCGGCGCCGCTCAAAAAGCACCATGCCGTCGCGCCCTCTTGTGATCAGGAGCGCCTGAAGACCTTGGCGGCGCATCAGTTTTCTCCCCAGGGAATGAAGCCGTGCAAGATCGTTGCCGATCGTCTCCCCGAAAGCTGCCTCGATTTCCGGCTCATTGGGTGTTGCCGTGGTGATGTTCTTATACGTCAGCAGGTCATAGCGGGAGTCAACCGTAATCGGCAGTAGAGCACTTCCTCTTCGGTCGCTGATAAATTCCACCTCGCGCGCGTCCGTCGAGCCGTAGCCATAGTCGGACACCAGAAGGGCAGAAGAGGTGCGTAGCAGAGGAACGACACTGCGGGATAACCGTCTTCGAACTTCCCTGGCCAATAATTGAGCAGGTTCACGATCGATGCGAACGATCTGCTGCCGTTGCCAGTGGCTAAGCCCTCCCAGGATGCGCGATTTCGTTGGGGTCAGGTAACCACCCAGCCGAATCACGTAGCGCGTGGAAACATTCTTTTCTTGGAAATAACGGAGCAGCGCCTCGCCCGTCTCGTCCTCACCCACTACGCCCACCGGAATAACCTGGGCGCCAAGGTCGGCCAAGTTATTGGCGGCGTTAGCTCCGCCGCCAGGCGCTACCTGCTTCTCGCGCTGTTTCAAAATCAGGACCGGGGCCTCACGGGAGACCCGAGCGATTTCCCCATAAACGTATTCGTCGGCCACCAAGTCGCCCAGCAAGAGGACACGCTGGCGGGGAAATCTTTCCATGATCGACAGCAGAGTTGCGCGATCTTGAGCGGTGATCTTCATAATTGCGGTTCATGGGGTGATTCCCCATTTTTTTACCGACTCCAGAGCTGCCATGTAAACGTCGTCCACGGAAATACCGTTCATACATCGGAAATCAATCGGGCATTCACGGAGGCCGCAGGGGCTGCACTCCACGGGATGCTTAATGATGCGCGCCCGAAGACCCACCGGCCCAGTGGCACGCTCGTCTGTGGAACCGAAGACGGCCACAAGCGGCAACCCCAGCGCTGCTGCCACGTGCATCGGGCCGGAGTCGTTCGTAATGACCAGGCGGCACTTCGCCAGCAACGCCATGAACTCTCGCAGCGTGGTTTCCCCCGCTACAATGACAGGTGTATGGGCCATTGCCCGCGCCACGGCCTCAGCCAAGGGCCTCTCGGCAGGGGAGCCGAAGATTAGCACATCCGCGCCCAAGGCATCAATCAGGCGGTCGGCCAGGTTGGCGTAACGGTCCGGCAACCAACGCTTTGCCCCTCCAAAAGATGCGCCCGGACAGACCCCTGCCAAGAACCGCCGACCGCCCAGGCCCACGTTTTGGAGCTGCTTCACGGCCCACCTTTGTTCGGATTCCGCAAGGTGGAGGCGAACCTCTTGGAGCGTTTTGGGCCTTTCAATTATCCCAGAACGAAACAGTAATTGCAGGTAGTAGTAAGCTTGATGCCCATAAGCTGCCGGTGGCGGAACCTCGACAGCCTCGCTCAGCAGCGAACTCCGCCCGTCCCGCGTGTAGCCGATACGGAGGGGAATGCGCGCGCGCCAAGCCATCCAGGCAGCCTGGAAGGCATTCTGAAGAAGAATGGCAGCGTCGAAGCGCTCCGAGCGGAGTTTCCGGACTAATTTCCAGAACCCTCGAGCCCCTCGATGCTCGCCCTCCGCGTCATAAACGATTTGCCGGCTGACGGCCGGATGGTTCAAGTAAAGTTCGCTGACCCAGGGTTTCGAAACGAGAACGATTTCGGAATTGGGGAAGCGCGCGTGCAGCGCCTCAATCGCCGGGAGGGACATCACGGCGTCGCCTATCCAGTTCGTGGCCCGCACCATGATCTTTTTCGGATTGCACGAGCGAATTTCGTCTTTCGTCAATTCGCCCTCCGCGCTGCTTCCACTTCGGCCAGCAACGCTCGCTCGAATTCCATCTTCTCCTCGATTTCAGGGTGAATGCAACAAGCAAACAATGGCCCCGGGGCATTCCAATCAGGCGGCAGGTTCATGACGTCCTTCTGGGTGGTCAGAATGGCCTCCGCCCCCGCACTCCGCGAAAGCGCGAAAATATTGTCCAGCTCATGGCGCCTATACACATGGTGGTCGGGAAAAACACTCTCCGCAACCACCCAAAATCCCCAACCCCGCAAGTCAGCAAAGAACGCTGCCGGGTTCCCAATTCCACAGAAAGCCGCGACTTTCTTGCGGAGCAGGTGCGCATGGGGTTCTGACAAACCGTTCCGAGCTTCCACCAAGCCGGCAAACTTCGTGGAGCAGCGAAAGATTCGGGCCAGTGGATTCAGCGCTTGAACTCGTCCCTGCAACCCACCCGCGTCCCCCAGTTCAGTTCGGGTGAGTATTACCCAGTGAGCCCGCCGCAGTGCTGAAAATGGCTCCCGCCAGCGGCCGGCGGGAAGCAGAGCGAGGTCGGACAACGGGCGCGTGATGTCGAGCAAAACAACATCAAGATCGCGATAAAGGGCGAGGTGTTGAAATCCGTCGTCCAGGAGGTGCACGGTGGCCTGAAATCGTTGTTCGCCGATGATTCCCCCGCGGAGCCGGTCTGGAGAAACAATGATGGGTACATTGGGCAGTGCTCTGGCGAGCGCGGCAGGTTCGTCACCGACCTCCCTGGGATCGGCGACACGATCCGGGCCGGGTTCAAGAACGATGAGCCCCTTTCCTCCACGCCGTCCATAACCCCGCGTGAGGATGCAAGGACGATGCCCGCCTGCAAGCAATGTCTCAGCTATCAAGATCACCAGCGGAGTCTTGCCGGTCCCGCCCACGCTCAGGTTGCCCACACTTACGACCGGGCGGTTCAAACGGCGGGTTTTGAGCCACCCGCGACGATAGGCGACGTGGCGCAGCGCCACTCCTGCCTGGAAGACCGCCGAGATGAGTTGAAGTAAGGTGTTCACTCTGCACCGGGTGTATGGCTCTTTGCCCTTTCCCTTGGGGAGAGGGTGGCCCGCGATCCCGATGCACTTCATCGGGACGCGGGACGCGTGAGGGGTCAGTTGTGGACCATCCTCGTTGACGTTTGGCCTTTGCCTTTTGACCTGCTCTGCCAGAACTTCAAAATTCAAATGGTCCCGCGAGGCGGGAGCAAATGGCAAATGTCGGAGACCAACCACTCCCGAGGTCCCTCCTTAACTAAGGAGGGGAATTGAGCAATCGCTGGATCTGTTCCAGTACTCGAGCCGTCGCCCCCGTTTGCCTTTCCAAGACCTGCTTGCCGCGCTTGCCCAGTCGTTGACCCGCCGCGCGGTCTCCAAACAACTTCAGCACGGATTCGGCCAATTCTTCCGCGTCCTGAACCTGGACACATGCATCTGCCTCCAGGAAGAGGCGGGCAATGTCCTGGAAGTTCTCCATGTGCGGGCCAAAAACCACGGGCTTCGCCCAGTACGCGGCTTCAAGAATATTGTGACCCCCTGTGGGGACCAAGCTCCCCCCCATAAAAACCACATCCGCCAATTCAAGGATTCCTGCCAATTCTCCGATGCTGTCGAGTAAGAGGACTTCGGGCGCGGCCACCCGGCTCGAGACCTCCGCTTCTTGGGATGCCAGATGCGTACGGCGCGTGTAGCTACAACCGGAGTTGGTCAGAATCTGAGCAACCTCGTCGAAGCGCGCGGGATGCCGCGGGGCGAGGATCAATAAGGCCTTGGGATATTGAGCCCGGACTTTACTCCAGGCCTTGAGGACCATGGGCTCTTCACCCGGCATCGTGCTCGCCGCAATCATGATAGGGTCGCGCCCCGTAACAGTCGCAGCTTTCTCCAGGAGGCGAGGGAAGGCGCCGACCCGAGGCGGCTCCGCATCGAACTTCAGGTTTCCAGACAGAACAAGGCGCTCCGGCGCAGCGCCCAATTGCCGGAACCGCTCGGCATCCGCTTCCGTCTGAGCGCAGATCACATCGACATGTTCGAGCACCCGGCGCATGAAAGGCCGGACCAGGCGGTAACGTCGAAAGGAGCGCGTCGAAAGCCGCGCGTTAACAAGAATAATCCGTGCTCCAAACTCGTGCGAGGCGCGCAAGAGGTTGGGCCATAACTCGGTCTCCACGATCACCAGTAAAGAGGGCTGAATTCGTTTCAACGCGGCCCCAACCGCCCCGCGCCAATCCATGGGCAGGTAGAACCGGCCGGCCACTGAGGGGAGGCGGCTTTCTCCAGCAGAGCGGCCTGCAGGCGTGACACTACTCAGGAAGATCTTCCGGTCAGAAAATACCTGTTGCAACTCGCGCGCCAGCCTCACCACGGCCAGGGTTTCGCCAACGGATACGGCGTGAATCCAAATAGCGCCGCGCTCCGCCTGCTGGAATGATTCCGGCAACAGTCCGAATCGTTCCCGCCATCGCCTTCCGGCCAGTTCGTCACGCCGTTTCCAGACGTAGTAAGGGGCCGTCAGGAGCACACCCAGCGTTACCAAGAAGCTGTAAATCAGATACATCATCGGGAAGGACAGCGAGAAGGCCGACGCGCAAACACAAAACCAATGCAGATTATATCCCTAGAAAGGAAGACCGACAACGGCGGCGCGGTGTAGGGTGATGTCAACCTGTTGGCGTAAAGCTACGGCGAGTTGTAGTATCACACTCTTAGCACAGTGTGCTGCATTGAGTGTGAAGGGTGGAAGCTGTGGCGACTGGCGTTAAGAACCACGTCGAGATCGATGAAAATGGAGTGGCTTGGATTGCCGGTGCAAACACCAAGGTAATCCAGGTTGTGTTGGATAAGCTCGCTTATGGATGGAGCCCTGAAGAAATACACTTTCAGCACCCTCGCCTCTCACTAGCCCAGATCCACTCTGCTCTGGCCTACTACTATGAAAACAAGAATGAGCTGGATGCTGAAATCAAGCGCCAGAGCCAGGAAGCGGAAGCCCTGAAGCCGCGACTGGTCAATCCTGCCCTTCGGCACAAACTTCTCGAACTGAAAAAGCTCAAGTGAGTCACTTTTGCCTTGTTGAGAGCAAATCTGGTTGGAGCGCAAAGGGGAAAGGCGGGTGGATCTGAGGGGGTTCGAACCGCTGGCCCCATGAGTGCAGATTAGGAACAGGTCATCCATCTCTTTGCTTCGTCCACTCCTTTGCTGTGTGCAGCCTCACCGTGGAGTAATGAATCCTGTCCAGTCGCCCCTGCGTGAGGATGCGGTCACTCTGGGGGGAACTCTTCCGCAAATTCTCTGATCGGGGCGCCAGTTATCTTTCCACGGGAATCAGGAATGCTTGGGGGATCCGCCTGTCCAGCGTCGCAAGAACTGCGCTGTTCGCTCCGGCGAGTTGCGCCAGATGGCCGTCCGTTGTTTGTTTTGCGGTCTTGACCCAACTGGGAAGATGGGAGATGTCTTGGCCGTCAGGAATAAACGTAAACGTCACCGTTCGTGCTGCCTTAAGCCGCTGCAACAGGTTGCAAGCTTGCCCAACGGTAAATCCGTACTGTGGCGCTTGCGCGAGGACTCGGACGAAACCCAGCTCGGTAATCGAGCAGGTTGCCAGTTCGGGGGTTCCCTTTGCGGCCAGCCTCCGCACCCATCGGGCAACGCGCTCGTGGAATTCGTGTTCAAGGAAGCCAAGCGCGACCAGGGCATTCACGTCAAGCAGGTACTTCATGGAAACTCAGCCAAAATCTCGCGGACCTGCCTGCTGCTCAAATGCGGAGCCCCCACTCCGGCGCTCAGAACCGGAAGACCTGTAATTCGGTCAACGAGGAGCGTCACGTTGGAGAAGCGCGTTTTCCGCGGAGTTAACACTACTCGCCCAGCCTGCACTTTCGCGTCGAGCGAATCGCCGGGCTGGAGACCTAGTCTGCGGCGAATTGCGCCCGCAAGTACGATCTGGCCCTTTGTGGAAAGTTTCAATTCCATGGTAAGAAAATCTTACCTTAGAATCCGTCAGACCACAAGGAGATTTGGTGGACCTGGGGAGGTTCGAACTCCCGACCCCATGGTTGCAAACCATGTGCTCTCCCAACTGAGCTACAGGCCCATGTTTCCTATACAATTATACTGGCCGGGAATTCATAATTCGTCAAGCGAAAGGGGATCAAACCGAGGCGGTTCGGCTTTTATGGGTCATTAGGTTTCCTTGGCTCGGCGCGAAGCCCCTTCGAAGGTTATACTTCACATTCACGAATCGAAAACCCACCCCTAGGTGCTCCTCATGAGCATCCTGCACGACAATGGTGTGAATTTCACGGAGAGAGCAAGCTGGCGGTGTCGAAGACCCGCCCTGACGGGAAGATGATGCGTCCCGCCTGGCGGGAGGCCATCCCGCCTCGCGAGATCCAACGAAGTGCGACTGTAGCTCAGCGTGATCGCCTATAACCTGGGCAACTTGTGGCGGCGGTTGTAGCATCCCTAGAGCGTCGGAAGTTTGTGCTTGACGAGCTTGCAGCAGAGGCTGGTGAAGACCGGGGGACGGCAGGTGAAGCACGCCCGGTATTACTGGCTGCTGCTGGCAGAGAGCGTCGCCGTGGTCTCTTTTGACTCGCCGTGCGCGAGAGACAGGCGGCGGCTCTTTGGAGGCATGCTATGCGAAGCCTTCGAATTATCCCGCCCTTGATTTTGCTTCTGCTCTTGGCTGTACCGTGGGTTTGCGCGCAGGACCCGCCTCCGCGCCTCGAAGTTTTTCTCGAAGGCGGCGGCTCTTTCCTGAATAATGGTGGCAGCGGCAGCGTCGTGCTAGCCGCCCCATGTCCAACGAATTGCATCACATGTGCCTGCCCTGCCCTCAGCGCAGTTATCCCCATGAACGGCGCGTTCTCCAAAACGGCGCGCCCTATTACCGGTGCACGCCTCCGGTTTACGCGGCATGACGTCCTGGAAGCGAGCTATTCTTACAGCCCCAACCACTTCTCACTTCAGGTGGCAGGGCAGTCGGTGTACTCCGCGTACAATCGCGTTGATCTCATCTCCTTCAATTACGTCCGCTATCTCTGGGTTAAAACCTCTCTCCAGCCGTTTGTTACTGGCGGGCTGGGAGTCAACCGCTTCAGCGGCCCCTCGGATGCCTCTGCGGTTGTTTCAGGCTACGTCAATGCGGACAACGGCTGGCAGTTCGCCTGGAATTTCGGAGGCGGCGCTGACCTCGTCCTCCAACGACACTTCGCCTTGCGGCTGGAACTCAGGGATTACATAACTGGACAGCCCACCGTCATCACCGGGACCGGTCACAATATCACCGGGACCAGTCACAATGTTGTTCCGAGCGCAGGGATCGTTTTCCGGTTTAAGTGAGAATCTTCACGGCTTCCGTGGGTGATCCGTAATCCTCGTTCCACACTCCCCGCAAAACTTCACAGGCACGGGATTCTCGAAACCGCAATGCGGACAAACATAATCCTGGGGTGGCGGGATTTTGCGGAAGGCACGACGCGCCGCGATCTCGCGTTCGATCACGGCATCATTCTCTCTCAGTTGTTCAGCCTCCTGCGTGGCAGCCATGAGGGCAGCGGCTTCGCCAAGGTAGTTTTCCCTCAGGCTCTGGTAGTCTTGGGCGGCGATCTTTCCGGCTTGGTGTTCGAATTCCAAGTCCTTCAGGTTCTCGTAGACCACCAGGCGGCGTCGCTTCAAATCCCCGAGCGGAGTGACATCCACGGGCAAAGTAGAAATCCCCGCGCCTTCCGCCGAAAGCAATGGCGTCGCGACGAAAGCCGCCAAACCTAAAGCAATCAGTATTCCGATAACGAGAAACATTGAAGCACCTAAGCTAACGCGTCGTTATAGCCGGTTTCTTCTGCGATCGCCCATCTGATCCCTCGTCGCCGTGCAAGCGACCCCTCACCCGGCCCGCTCCGGCTGAAGAAAGCGCCGGTCGCGGTCCACCCTCTCCCCTTGGGAGAGGGCTGGTTTTTGGCTTGATGAATCAATGACTCAATGAATCAATGAATCAATGATTCAATTCCTAGTCCCCAGCCCCGAAGCCTTCATTTCTTCTTCCACCGCCGCCAGTAACTTCGGGTCCAGGGGCTTAGGGGGAACGCCGGCCGCCACAGGCGCCGCTTTCCTCCATCGCCGCGCGATAACCACGACCAACGATAACCCCACGACCAAGCCCACGCCGGGAAGAATCCAGGCCGTCAGGCTAAATCCCCTGGCCGGGGGAGCGGCTAGCACCTGCACGCCGTAACGAATCGCCAGGTCCTGGAGAATCGTGGTTTCATCCTTCCCCTCGGCGATTTCTTTTTCGATGATGGGGCGGATTTCCGCCACCGTCGCGCAATCGCGGTGCGGGCAGTGGTTCAGAGTCGCCACGCAGCCACACAGGCACATCACCTGGTCGCCAATCGACTCGAGCGTCGGTTTCCTGGAGCCGTCCGCGCTGGTCATGGAAGCCGCGAACAGGCTAAAGACGAGGATGATTAAAGCCCATTTAGATGGCATCGTTTGCCTGCGCCGCCACTTCCTGGGTCCGGCGGATTTCCGCCATCTCGCGCTCCACCCGGCTGGGCACGAGCGCCAGGAGCGTTCCCAGGAACACCACCACACCGCCGATCCACACCCACATGACCAGTGGGTTCACGAACACTTCAATGACCGCCTTGCCCGTATCCTGGTCCAGACCCGCGAGCACGACGTACAAGTCCTCCGAGAGCGTGGGGTGAATGGATACGTAGCTTGTGGGCTGTTGGCTGGCCTTGTAAAAGCGTTTCTCGGGATGCATCGAGGTGAATGCGCGGCCGTCCTTGGTGACGGTAATAAGCGCCCGGGTGTATTCGTAATTCGGAGTGTCACCGCTCGCGAGGCCGTCGCAACGCAGCAGGTAATTCTTCACCCGCAGCAGGTCGCCCTCTTGCATCAAGCCTTTGGCCTCTGTCTTGAAGGCCAAGCCCGCAAACCCGATAAAGAGGAGCACAATGCCCAGGTGCACCACGTAACCGCCGTATCGCCGCGTGTTCCGCATGGTGAGGTTATAAAGAGCCTGCGCAAAATTCTCGCCGGCAGTTCTCATGCGCGTCCGGGCGCCTTTCCAGAACTCTCCCAGGATGCAGACGCCCACAAAGATGGAGAGAACCAGGGTCATCCAGGCATAGAAATGTCGCACACCCGCGATGAGCAGAATCGCACCTGATGCCCCGGCAATAATCAACGGCGCGAGGAAATTCCGCTTGAGACTCTGGAAAGAAGTCTTCCGCCAAGCCAGGAGCGGACCCGCGCCGGTCAGAAAGAGGAGCAGCAGGCCCATGGGTATGGCCGTCTTGTTGAAGAATGGAGCGCCCACGGTGACGCTCACATCTTGCACCGCCTTGGAAATCAGCGGGAACATCGTTCCCCAGAGGACCGCAAAGACCAGCGCCAGCAGAATCCAGTTGTTGAAGAGGAATCCGCTCTCTCGAGAAACGAGGGAATCGAGCTTGTTCTCACTCTTGAGATGATCCAAGCGCAGGAAGAGCAGCGTGAGCGAGAAGAAAACAATGATGGAAAGGAAGACCGCGAAGAAGGGGCCGATGTTCGATTGTGCGAAGGCGTGCACGGAAGAAACAATGCCGCTGCGGGTGAGGAACGTCCCGAAGATGCTGAGGAAGAAAGTTGTGATGACTAGCACAACATTCCACACCTTCAGCATCCCGCGCTTCTCCTGGATCATCACGGAATGCAGGAACGCGGTCCCCGAAAGCCACGGCAGAAGGGAAGCGTTCTCCACCGGGTCCCAGCCCCAGTAGCCACCCCAGCCCAGGACCGCGTAAGCCCAGTTACCGCCCAGGAGAATGCCCAGGCCAAGGAGCATCCAGGGAACCATCGTCCAGCGGCGCGTGGTGCGGATCCAGTTGTCACCCAATTGCCGCGTGATGAGAGCCGCCATCGCGAAGGCGAAAGGGACCACCATGCCCACGTACCCCAGGTAAAGCATGGGAGGGTGAATCACCATCGAGTGGTATTGCAAAAGAGGATTCAGCCCGTTGCCATCCGGCGGGGTGAAGGGCTGCACCCCAGCGGCCGAGGCGAGCGATAGCTCTTGAAATGGGTTGGCAACAAAAAGCACCAACGAAGAAAAGAAGACCCCCGTGCCCATCAGCACCGCAACCACATAAGGCATGAGCTGGCGGTTTTTCTTGCGGTTCAGCAACACCGCCAGGGCGCTGTAAATCGCGAGCAGCCACGTCCAGAAAAGCAGCGAGCCTTCCTGGCCCGCCCAGAGCGCCGCCACTTTGTAAAAAGTGAACAAGTCGCGGTTGGAATGCTCGGCGACATAGGCGTTGTGAAAGTCGTTGGTGAGGATCAGGTACTCGAGCGCGACCACCGCCACTGTGACCATGACGAAGAACGCCAGCGTGGCCCGCTCGGCGCTCCTCACCACCCGCAAACTGCGCAGCTTGCCACCCACAACTCCGGCGACCACCGCAAAAGCGGCAAATGCCAGCGCGGCAACGAGGCCAACGCTTCCGAGTTGGTTCATAAGCGCTCTCTGGGACACTCACCGGAGGCAGAGATCCGCCGCCGGCAATGATGCGCTGGGCTTACTTTGGCGGGTCCAAACCCGCAACCTTGGGATTCTTGGGTCCGCCTGCTGGGGATGCCGGAGCCGCCTGATACTTCGAGGCGCATTTCGCCTGGATTTTCTCGGCTTGAAACTCGCCGCTTGAAAGGTAATCTCCATCGATGATGGCCTGCGCACCGTCTTTGAAGGTGTCCGGCAAGGTGTCGGTGCCCGCGTAAGTCACCGGGATGGAATTGGCATCCTGAGCGAGGCGGAAGGTGAGCTTCCCCGCCCGGCGTTCAACCGAGCCGGGCTCGACGGTGCCTCCCACGCGAACGCGCCGCCGCGCGGCCTGCCCGTGCGTGAGTTCGTTTACGGTGACGTAGTAGGTCTTGCTTTGCTGGAAGCCCGAAACAGCTTCCCAACCCACTACGGCGAGAATAATGCCGACACCTATCCCAAACTTTAGCTTCCTGTTTTTCATAGCTCAATGCGACGTTTACGCCCTGGGAGTGGCAACCACGCCGAATGCTCGGCTGCTTCGCCCCCCCCTAACCCCAAAATGAAATTTTGCACCCAGCCCGGCGCAGAGTCAACGGGATTTGGCTTTCGAAGAAATCCGGGCCAAGTATGGCATGCCGCGTTAGACTCCTTCCCAGAGCGGAATCCGATCTGCACGAACTTTTCCAGTAGTTAACTGAGAGCGACCGAATCAATCCTTCCTCAAGCCTTCCTCAAGAGTCTCCGCCCTTCGACCCGGACCTTGTCTTCCACGAGCAGGCAGACAGCTTCAGAATAGATTCGGTGCTCCTCCTTCAAGATTCGCGCGGAGAGGGACTCCGCGGTGTCTTCATCCAAAACCGGGACGACGGCCTGGCAGACGATGGGGCCGGAGTCCACGCCTTCATCTACGATGTGGACCGTACAGCCGGTGAATTTTACGCCGTAATCCAGCGCCTGTTTCTGCGCGTCGGTTCCCGGAAAAGCAGGCAGCAAGGCAGGATGAATGTTCAGGATGCGACGCGGAAACGCGCGAACGAAATAAGGGCTGAGGATGCGCATGAAACCTGCCAGGCACACCACATCCACCTGAAAGTCCTTCAGAACCGAAACGACTTCACGGTCGAAGGCTTCGCGTTCTTTCCCGGTCGACGGAATGAAGCGGGTCTCGAGGCCCATCTTTCTGGCCGTGGCAAGGCCGGCAGCTTCCTCCTTGTTGCTGATCACGACGGCGATTTGGGCGGGGATTTTCCCCGCCTCAACGTTGCGGGCGATGGCCTCAAAGTTCGAGCCGCGTCCGGAGAGCAGGATGCCAAGATTTTTCATGAGAGCCATCCATTGGTGATTGATGATTGGTGATTTGTGATTGGTGATTGGTAATTGCCCATTGTCGATTGCCGATTGCTAATCGCTGACTGTCAATACTGTCATTCACCAATCACAGATCACCAATCGCAAATGTTCAGATTGTGAATTACCAATCACAAAGCCCCAATCGCCAATGTTCAGACGTACTTCACGCTCGGCTTTCCGCGCTGGATATCGCCGATGACCCAGAACTTTTCGCGCTGTCGAGCGAGCAGAGTCGTAACGCGAGCGAGCTTTCGATTCGCCACAATCAGCATCATGCCGATGCCCATATTGAAGGTGCGAAGCATGTCGGACTCCGGGACGCGCCCGAGCCGAGCAATCAATTCGAAAACCGGCAGCACCGGCCAGGCTCCCAGGCGAACCACTGCCTGCGTTCGTGCCGGAAGCATGCGCGGCGTGTTGTCGGTGATGCCGCCACCGGTGACATGGACCAATCCCTTGAGCAAATGCTCAGCGAGCAGGGGCTTGACGACTTTCCAGTAGCACCGGTGTGGCGCGAGCAGTTCATCGCCCAAGGTCCGGCCAAGTTCCGACACCTGCTCGGTGAGCTTGATCCCTTCCTTTTCGAGCAGGACCTTACGCGCCAGGGAGTATCCATTCGTGTGCAGTCCCATCGAAGGAAGCCCAACGATCACGTCTCCCGGGCAGACTCGGCCGCCATCGATGATCTCGCGCCGCCGCACCCAGCCCACGATGCAGCCTGCCAGATCATATTCATTGGGCGGATAAAATCCCGGCATCTCCGCCGTTTCGCCGCCGATCAGAGCGCAGCCCTCGGAGCGGCATGCCAGGGCCAACCCGCGCACGACTTCCGTGACGACTTTGGGATGCATTTTCCCCGTTGCCAGGTAGTCGAGCAAGAACAAGGGCGCGGCGCCATGGACCGCGATGTCGTTGACGCAATGGTTGACCAGATCAGCTCCGACGGTCGAATGGCGATTCAAGGCGAAGGCAATTTTCAGTTTGGTTCCCACGCCGTCGATGCTGGAAATAAGAACGGCGTCGCGGGGAAGGTCCTTGATTGAGAAGAATCCTCCAAAGGCCCCAACATCTTTCAGCACGCGCACATTGAAAGTCTTGCGCGCTAATTGCTTGATCGCTGTTTTGGCTTCGGTTGCAGCGTCAATGTCAACACCAGCGTCACGATAAAGCATGGGTTTTAGAAGGTCTTGCCTGTCCTCGACCAGCGAGTTTTGGTGAAGAAGTTCCAAACGATGGATGCGTCAAACCTCAGTCGCGACGCCAGTTCCTCACTCGTCCAGTCCCGGCTGGGGGCATCATATGACCAATAAACGAAGAGCGGCTCGCCCACCACGTTTTCTTCCGGAACAAATCCCCAGAACCTGCTATCCAGCGAGTTATCCCGGTTGTCGCCCATGCAGAAAAGATATCCCTGCGGCACGTGCAAACCATCTTCCCGAATGAAATTGGGCATTTCCCGCGACCACGCCGGGTCCAGTCCCCAGGCGGCGGGCAAGGTATCCAGAGCATTAATGGGAGGAGGAAAGTTGTCCCGCAACGGCAAGGTGGATGAGTACTGGAATTGCGCGTAAGGCTCGTTGAGCGGCTTACCGTTGACGAAAACCTTCCTGTCTTCGACCCTGAGCACGTCGCCGCCCACGGCGATGACGCGTTTCACAAACATTACGGACGGATTTCGGGGATACCGAAAGGCAATAATATCCTGCTGGTGCACAGTCCGGAGCGGAGGAATGCGAAGGGAAGTGTAAGGAAGCCGCGGCCCGTAAAGCAGCTTATTCAGAAACACATGGTCGCCAATGAGGATCGTCTGTTCCATGGAGCCGGTGGGAATCACGGTGGCTTCCGCAATGAAGGTCCGAATGCAGAAGACGCCCACCAGGACGATCAGCAAGGAACGGACAGTCTCCCAGACGCTTTCCCGGTGCTCAGACTTCGTGCCCGGACCTTCGCTTGCCGGCTCAGGCGGTTCTGAAACAGGGCTTGCTTGTGTTTCGTTCTCGAGCGGTTCCATAACTCTCAGTCCCGGTTCCGAATCGTAAGGAGGGGCTCTTGAATGGCGGTGGGATAATTTGCAGTGTAACAGGCAAGGCAGTATCGCCCCTGCGTATCGCCCACCGCCCGGCGCAGACCCTCGAGCGAGAGGTAACCCAGGGAGTCAGCCCCCAGGAATTGTCGTATTTCCTCGACACTGTGTGTGGATGCGATCAATTCCTTTTTGGTTGGCGTGTCGATACCGTAAAAGCAAGGCGAGGCTGTGGGCGGGCAACTGATTCGCATGTGGATTTCCTTTGCCCCGGCTTCTCTCACAATGCGCACGATCATCGCGCTGGTGGTGCCCCGGACAATCGAGTCGTCCACCAGAACGACTCGTTTCCCCTCCAGCAGGCTGCGCACGGGATTAAGCTTCAGCTTGACGCCGAAATCCCGGATAGCCTGGCTGGGTTCAATAAAGGTGCGGCCAACATAATGGTTGCGGATTAAGGCAATCTTCAGCGGGATCCCTGATTCCTCAGCAAACCCTGTTGCCGCCGGAACGCCGGAATCTGGAACCGGAACCACAAGGTCGGCCTCCACCGGGTGCTCACGGGCCAGAAAGCGTCCCAGCATTTCGCGGCTGGCCTGCACCGAACGTCCAAACACCACGCTATCGGGACGGGAAAAATAGACATGCTCAAAGATGCAATGCGCGGGCGTGGCAGGGGGAGCAAAATGCAGCGAGGTGACGCCACGCCGGTCCAGGATGACCATCTCGCCCGGCTCAACGTCGCGAATGAACTTGGCATTGATCAGGTCAAAGGCGCAACTTTCCGAGGCCAGGACGTAAGCACCGTCGAGTTGCCCCAGGCTCAGGGGACGGAACCCGCGCGGATCGCGGATGCCGTAAACGCTGTCCTTGAAGAGCATGACCAGTGAGTAGGCGCCGACCACCTTGTCAAGCGCTTCCGCCACGGCCTCAGGAATGCCGGTCTGGCGCGAGCGGGCAAAGAAATGCAGGATCACTTCCGTATCGCTGGTGGTTTGGAAGATGTCCCCCCTGCTTTCCAGGTCCCGCCGGATGGTGGTGGCGTTTACCAAATTCCCGTTGTGCGCCAAGGCGACTTGGCCCTTATAACAACTCACCTTCAGGGGTTGGGCGTTCTTCAGGTCCGTGTCTCCGGCCGTGGAGTAGCGCGTGTGCCCGATGGCGAGATGTCCCGGCAAGCCTTTGATGACCTCGGCGGGAAAGGTCTCGTCCACGTGGCCCATGCCCTTCTTGCAGGTCACGGTCTCGCCGTTGGAAACAGCGATGCCGGCGCTTTCCTGCCCCCGGTGTTGGAGGGCATAAAGGCCCAGGTACGCCAACTTGGCTGCCTCCGGGTGACCATACACCGCGAAAACCCCGCAGTGGTCATGAAACTTGTCTTCGGGGAGAGAAAATACTGGGAAGAAATGAGACGCTGGCTCCAAAAATTTTCCTCCAGATCAGGAAGGATAAGCCTTGGGTTGCTTTAGCGTTCCTTAACATCTTGACTCAAATTGTTCGATCCGAAACCCCGTCCCCCACAATCTTTCGGCTTTCGGCGCGCCGGCCCGAACTTGCAGCCTCCTCAGTTCGTGCCCTCGGCAAACCGCGCCGCTTCCGTCGATCATGAGAGCATTCCCTATTGTGCGCCTAATCCAGATCACGCGCAACAGCTTTCTCGAAGCTTGGCATCATGCTTTCAATGAATCATGCGCCCGTCTAACGCGACGATGGAAGATACTGACAAGTTGCAGTAAACTACTCGCCTTCCGGTCGAAGGTGAGTCGCACTGAGCGGGACAGTGCGCGGCGATTGACTCCCTGCCAAGGGGAGTCCCCGCGGCCAGACCGGCGACACTTCCCTATAATAAAAGGAGAGTTGTTCTAAGATGAAACTGGTAACGTTTGAGAGCGGCGATGAAGACCGCGTGGGCGCTTTGAAGGGCAGTTTCGTGGTCGATATTGGACTCGCCATCGACTCGCTTCGAAGCGGCACGCTTGGCTTCGAGCCGCGGCCTGAGTTGCAAAAGGCTGTCAACGTGGTAGTGGCTGGAGGAGCGAGCCCTCGCCACATGATTGATCTGCTCGAACGAGGGGAAGCATGGCGCCGGGCGCTGGGGGAGATTCTCGAAACCGTGACTGCCTCTCGAGAACCCTTGCGCCTTCCCCAAGGAGTGCGCATGCCGCTCGAGAGAGTGCGGCTGCGCGCTCCCCTTCTGCGGCCTGGGAAGATTATTTGCGTGGGACTCAACTATGAATCCCACCGAGCCGAACAGGGCCTCAAATCGCCCCCGCGGCCAGTATTCTTCTTGAAGTCTAGCAACACGATCTGCGGCCCTGGCGATTCCATTGTTCTCCCTCCCAACTCGACAGAGGTGGACTATGAGGCGGAATTTGCAGCGGTCGTCGGAAAGCGTGGGAAAGGCATACCGGAAGAGAAAGTCTTCGAGCACATCGCCGGCTTCACCATTCTTAACGATGTGAGTGCGCGCGACATGCAACACGGCGACGGGCAGTGGTTCCGGGGGAAGAGCTGCGACACCTTCGGGCCTACCGGCCCCTGCATCGTCACCGCCGACGAGATTCCCGACCCGCACTCCCTGCGAATCTCACTCACGCTCAACGGGCGGACGATGCAAGAGTCGAATACGCACGACCTGATCTTCAAGATCCCATTTCTGGTGAGCTACCTCTCCCAATCACTGACCTGGGAAGTCGGCGACCTTCTTTCGACGGGCACGCCGGGGGGTGTGGGCGATCACCGCAAGCCGCCGGTCTACCTCAAACCGGGTGACACGGTCAGCGTGACGGTGGAGGGCATTGGCGCCCTGACTAATCCTGTTGTTGGACCGTGACGGCAAGGCCCTCCCTCAGACCACCTGACTCAGCCGGTTTCTCAACGATGCTGCGCGTCGAGGTTCCCGTCTTCGAAAAGATCGCTAGGCCAGGTTGCTTGCCGAATGAATCCTCGGTCTGCCAGTCGCCAACCCGCGGAGTTGCGCGCTGGGCGGGTAGGGAGTGTTTGCCCGCGTAGTTTTCGTGCTTGTATTCGCGTTTTTGGCGGGTTTATAGTGTTGGTGATAAGTCGAATTCTGCCGTCGGGTGGAGGCGCCCATGTTCCCCGGATTTGCCGCTGCCAGTACAACCTGGGCCGGGTGAATGACGAATCAGGAGGTGGCCTGGGTAGTGAACCGTAGCTTGGCCAAAGCCGAAGTCAGTCTCAGGAGTGCTGAAGACACCCATGCTCAAGTTGTCGAAGGTGACAGAAGAGTGTCTTGCGCTGAAGTCGTTTCAGGTGACGGGGCCCCAGAAACTAACGCACTCTTGGCGAGTGCCACGGGAGACGATGCCATGAACGGTCAACCCATCCCATCCACAACAAAACTTACGTTCTACCTGGTCCTGGCCTTGACCTGGATTCAAATCTCTGCGGCCCCGGCCCGAGCCCAAACAGCGTTCGTCGCAGGCGAGTCCACGCTCGCTCGGCCGCGCATCACCGAGCCTATTGACGATTCGGTGGTCGTCACCATCCCAGGCTCCAGACCGCGCGTGCTTGACCGCGCCACGGACCTGGGTCGGATGGACGGGGATACGAAGATGGGGCCCATGTTCCTGATCCTCAAACCCAGCCCCGAGCAGGAACGCGCGCTGCAGACGCTCCTCGGCCAGCAGCAAGACAAAGGCTCTCCGGACTATCACCGATGGCTGACGCCCGATGAGTTTGGTGGGGCGTTTGGCGTTGACGAGGCTGATCTCCAGAAGGTCGCTGATTGGCTCACGAACCGGGGCTTTACGGTTCAACGTGTGGCGCGAGGTCGGCGGAGCGTTTCCTTCACTGGGCGGGCCGAGAACGTGGAAGAGGCATTCCGCATCGAGATGCATCGCTACCTCGTCGGGGGCGCGGGACATTTCTCGAACAACACGGACGTCCGCGTTCCCGCGGCGTTCGGTGGTGTTGCCGCCGGCCTCATGGGTCTAGATGATTTCACAACGAGACCAGGTTCCCGCATAAAAATCCAGGATGAGCGCAGGCCGTCCACTACGGGACAGCAACCTCCTGAGCCGGAATACACTGGTCTGACCGGACATTATCTGTCGCCGGGAGACTTTGCCGTTATCTACAATACCTACCCCTTGATCCAGCAAGGCTACGATGGAACAGGGGTTAAAATAGGGGTAGTCGGACAATCGGACATCAACCTATCAGATGTAAGTAACTTCCGTAAGATGTTCCTTCCGACCAATTACTGGAATGTCCTGCCCCAGGTCACCGCGGCTGGGGACGACCCCGGAATAACTGGGGGCGGCAATGAGGTTGAGGCTGACCTCGACGTGGAATGGGCAGGAGCTGTAGCACCCGGCGCACAGATTACTCTAGTAGCGTCCAAGGATGGTCCACTGTTCCGCCCGCAGGTCCAGTATCTAGTAGATTCCGACTCTGTAGATATCATCAGCATGAGCATGGGTGTTTGTGAAGAGACTTGGGAAACATACGAGAAGAGTTGGGGCACGTATCTTGAGGATTTATGGGAGCAGGCGGCTGCGCAGGGGATCACGGTGTTCGTCAGTGCTGGCGACAGTGGTTCTGCCGGATGCGACGACCACAACAGTTCGAGCCCCTCTCAGTACGGCTACGCGGTTAATGGTTTCGCATCTACTCCATATACCGTTGCGGTGGGGGGCACTGAGTTCTACGAAAATGGCAACGATGGGGACTACTGGACGTGTTACACGGCGCCTGTGGGCTGTCCCAGCAACCCGTTCACCCTGATGCCGTACACTTCGGCGCTTGGGTACATCCCTGAAGCTGTATGGAACGAAAGCGGCGCAAACGGTGGGACGGGTATTTTGGGCGGCGGTGGCGGTGTAAGCACCCTCCACGCACAGCCATCGTGGCAAACGGGGCCCGACGTTCCGAGCACCGATCCTATTAGCGTGCCAAGTTCCGTGGCTGGGCCACACAGGTACCTGCCCGACGTTTCGCTAACAGCCGCCAACCATGATGGCTACCTTATGTGCACAGAGGCACAGAGTTGGGTAGACACGCTGTTTAATCCCCAGACCTTGGGCGGCAACTGCTGGACAGGAGGACCGGCAAGCGCCGCGGTTGAGGGCGGCACTTCTGCTTCGACACCCGCGTTCGCCGGTATTCAAGCGCTAATCAACCAAAAATTCGGCCGCCAAGGGCAAGCCAACTACGTCTATTATCGTCTCGCCGCACTTCAAGACACGAGCGCCTGCAATTCCTTTCGCGGGCCAAATTCGAGCTGCATATTTAACGATATTACCTACGGGAGCAACGGTGTTCCATGCGTACCGGGGTCGGCAACCACCTGTACGATAATGGCGACCACTGGAGGACCCATCTATGCTTTGCAAGACTTCAATGCCGGTACGGGCTACGACTTGGCAACAGGCCTCGGATCGGTGAATGCCCAAAATCTATTCCAACAGTGGGACACCGCGGTGTTCCGCAGCACGACAACGACGCTCCAGACCACAACTCCGGCGAGCGGCTTTGCGAACTATGGGCAGCCCGTCACCCTGACAGCATCGGTTTACGTTCCATCGAATCAGGCCTCATCTCAGCAGTGGGGACCCCCTATCGCGGGGTGGATCGTCGCGTTCTCGGACGCGACGAACTCCACACAATTGGGGACTGCGACATTGACGTATAGCGCCTCTGGGAGCGATTTCGTCGCTACATTCTCAACTAGCTCATTATCAGTCGGAGTACATAGCATCACAGCCACGTTCCCCGGGAACCTGAGCAGCATGTATTACGGCACCTCAACGAGCCTCCCGGTGACGGTGACAGTACAACAGCAGTCGACGCTGCCAACGTTGACGGGGCTGACGGTTAGTCCGTCCACTCTGACCCTGGGTGGCTCTGCGAGCGTGACGGCCACGCTGAGCGCTGCGGCACCGAGCAGTGGAGCGCAAATAAATCTCACATCCAGCAATTCCACTGCCTTCCCCGCGCCGGGCACGCTAATTATCCCGGCCGGTCAGACAAGCGGGTCGTCCTCACCTGTTGTGGCCGGGTCGGTGGCGACGAGCACGACGCTGGTATTGAATGCGTCTTATAACGGGAGTTCCCAGCAAGCGACGGTTGTTGTTAATCCCTCTGCGAGTATCGGCCTCACAATCGCTCTCAATGCCTCCCAGACGACCATTAATGCAGGGCAGAGTATTACGCTGACCGCTAATTTCGGCGGAGCCACGAATGGCGCCCCGACAGGTCTGGCACACTTCTATGATTACTTTAACGGGGTTGCGACAAACGTCGGAAATACTTCAATCGGCCTAAGTGGGGGAATGTATTCTGCAGTCCTCACAACGGGTTCCTTATTAGCAGGGCAGCACGCCTTCACCGTCATCTATAACGGTGACAGCAATTACAGCAGCGCCATTTCCAACGTTGCCAACGTGACGGCGCAGCAGCAATCACAAGGGTCGCTTGTGCTCTCCAATTTCACGATTACTCCAGCGAGCATAGTCGGCGGTTACCCGTCCCAAGGCAATGTTTTTCTCACGGGCAACGCCCCTGCTGGCGGCGCAACTGTCACCTTGACAAGCAATAATACCCATTTCGTGCAGGTCCCGCCCACTGTCACGGTTACGCCCGGCTACAGCAATGTAGCTTTTCCCATCACGACATCGTTCACAGGCGGGACCGTCGGAGCTACGATAACCGCGAGCTACAACAATACGACCTACCTCGCCAGCCTGACAGTTTTGCCGGTGGCGGTCACCGCGGTCACATTTAGTCCCTCCTCGGTCCCGGCGGGATACTCGGTTTCAGTTACTGCTTGGCTGAGCGGGCCTGCTCCCGCGGGTGGGGCTTCCGTCACTCTGGTGAGCTCTAACCCTTCGGCACTCCAGGTTCCCGCTTCGTTAATCATCCCTGCGGGTGCTATTAGCGCCGCGACGACAGCGGCCGCCTTGTCTGTCCCTTCCCAGGAAAGCATTGGCGTTACGGCGGGCTACAATTCGAGTTCGGTGACTCAGGGCGTGACGGTCACACCTCTTACATTAACTAGCTTCGGCCTTTCCCCGCTGGATGTCACCGGAGGGAACCCCATCTCGGGGTCTGTCTGGCTATCTAATGCTGCGCCGCCCGGAGGGGCCAATGTTACCGTTTCGTCCTCCAGCAGCCTTGTGCAAATTTCCTCGCCCGTAACCGTTCCGGCTGGCATGTCTTCTACGACTTTTACAGCGACGACGTCGCCCGTGAATGTGATCACCAACGTGACTATCACGGCAAATTACGGCGGCGCATCGGAAAACCTAACTGTGACGCTCGTGCCTCCGCTACCCAACCTTGCCACGTTCACTGTCAACCCCTCTACGGTGGTCGGCGGCACAACCTCGACGGCGACGGTGACCCTAACCGCTCCAGCGCCACTGGGCGGAATTGCATTCAATATCGCAAGCAGCTTTTGGGCTGTCGCTCAATTACCAGGTAACGGCGGGATCTCCATTCCAGAGGGATCTTCGAGTGGGACTCTTACGATTAACACTGCCGTAGTAAACTACATTACCCCGGTCACAATAGCCGCCACTTACAACGGGATAACGCTCACCGCCCTCCTGACCATCGTGCCTGCCGGGACACCGACGGCACCGAGTTCTCTCACGCTGAGCCCCTTAACTGTCACGGGTGGCGGCAGTTCCAACGGGACCGTGTTACTTACCGGTCCGGCCCCTGCAACTGGGGCAATAGTCTCTCTGTCAAGTGATAATGAGGCCGTCCAGGTTCCGCCAGTCACAGGAATCTCTCCTGGCCTTCGCTCAGGGGTCTTCACCGTCAGTACGGCTTCCGTTTTCTCAATCTCCACTGCAACAATCACGGCGACATACAATGGCATTTCACAGAGCTGCCTCCTTACGGTCGAGCCGTCGGGCCCATTGCCGCCGGTAAATCCGTTGCCATTCCTGTCCACCCCGCTCGTCCCTATTAGCGTGGTCCCCGGTGGCGTCGGCTTCTCCCTGACTGTCGACGGTACTCAGTTTGTTCCGGGCGCTCAGATCCTGTGGAATGGTACAGCCTTGCCAACCAATTTCATAAGCTCGGGCCAATTGCAGACAACTGTTCCCGCCCCTACCGTCCAGGCCAATGGATCCGCGATTATCGCCGTGCAGAACCCCGGCACCGCGAACCTTATGTCCAACACACTCACCGAGCACATCACATACCCCCGGCCGGTCCCTTCCTTTAGCACGACATCCTTCCCTGTCAGCAATACGACATGGGCCATTGCCGCAGGTGATTTCAATCGGGACGGGAAGTTAGACTTAGCTGTTGGTGGGTCAGAGGCGGGGGGGCTCTCCATCTTCCTTGGAAATGGTGATGGGACATTCGGCCCCGAAATGCGACTCCCAGTCAACAATTCTTCAGCGCTTGCCGTGGGCGATTTCAATGGCGATGGCAAGTTGGATATCGTCTATGACAACAGTTCCCTCACCAGTGGCTCAATTGGCATACTACTGGGCAATGGGGACGGTACCTTCACGCCTATGCCGTCGATTCCCCTGCCGGCCGCACCGGGGCAATGGTCGGCACTAGCAGCCGCAGACCTGAATGGTGACGGATTCCTGGATATCGTGATAACAGGATCGAATCTCACCCAAGCGTACGTCCTCCTTGGTAAGGGTGATGGTACTTTCGCGAATCCGAGCAGTGTGGGCGTTGTAGGCAGCCCGTATACATTGGCGGTGGCTGACTTTAACGGGGATGGGAAGCTGGACATTGCCCTGGCCGATTCGCAAAATCAAAAAGTGTCGATTCTCCTAGGGAACGGCGATGGGACTTTCCAGCCTCAACAGGAATACTCAACCCCTGGATATGCGATTCAAATCTGTGCCGCGGATTTCAATGGTGATGGATACCCTGATTTGGCGATCGGTAATTCTGGCCTCGGCGGGGGGATTTCGATTCTGCTCAACAACGGGGACGGCACTTTTCGAGCCGGAACCACAATTGCGCCTGGGACAAATTACTACTTTGTCGCTACTGATGACATTAATGGAGACGGAAAGTTGGATCTTGTCGTGTTCAGGGAATCCTCTGGTGGGGGCAACGAGGTCTTCTTAGGAAATGGCGACGGCACTTTCTCGTCAACGCCTTTTGAACTCGGAACCTCACTTGAGGCACCTGCAACCATCGCTGACCTAAACGGCGATGGTGCGCCCGACATTTTAGTCCCGAACTACCAAGGCAGTGTGACCGTTCTTTTACAGAACCTCCCACCGATCCTGCAAGCGACGCCTGCCAACTTGACGTTCACTCTCACCCAAGGGGCAGGAAACTCTTCGCCAGTGTCGTTGACCATTTCTAATTCCGGCGGTGGTACAGAGGTCTGGTCAGCATCGGCAACCCAGCCGTGGCTGGGGCTTAGCCAGACCTCTGGAACTGCCCCGTCCACTATCAATGTCAACGCCAATCCCACGGGCTTAAATCCTGGGACATACAACGACACAATCACAATTACGGCGACCGGTGCGTCAAATTCTCCTGTGATGGTCCCGGTAACATTCGTTGTGAACCCTGCGCCTCTCGTCGTAGAATCCCTGTCCCTAAATCCCACGATACTCACCGGTCCCGGCACAGCGACAGGAACGGTCACCCTCAGTAGTTCGGCTCCGACGGGTGGAGCTACCGTCAGCCTTTCCAGTTCGAGCGCCGTAGTTCAGGTTCCGTCAACGATGGAAGTGACTGCCGGCCTCGCCTCGGGGACCTTTAACACGAGCGCATCTGCCGTCACGGCTCAAACATCTGGAACCATCACAGCGCACTACAACGGAGTTTCAACGACGGCGACGCTGACTGTAAACCCGGCGCCTGCAATAGCCTCGCTCTCGCCCTCTAGCGCCACAGCGGGCGCGGCGGCGTTTGCTCTGACCGTGACGGGCACGAACTTTGTCAACGGCTCGACCGTGCAATGGAACGGTAGCGGGCGCAGCACCACGTTCGTCAGCGCGACGCAGCTAACCGCGGCGATTTTGGCAAGCGATATTGCCACGGGGTAGTGTGATATTGTTGCGTTGCTGACAAAATGGACCGACAAAATCAAATCGAGCCTCTCCGACGCAGGCTCTCAATCCGAGAGATGGCCGAAGGTTTGCGCGATTGGCTGAAAGAAAATGCCCCGGAATGTTGCGAGGAGCAGCGACACCTCGACGCGGGAACCCCGGAGAGGGTCTATTGGCACTATGGATACCTCTGTGCGCTCCGTGACGTTCTCAGGCGCAAATCCGCCGACAACTAGTCAAACGCTTTACAACGAGGGCACTTCCAGTTCGAACCTTCTGGCCTCGCTGGGTGGTAAATATTATCGGGTGGCTGGTGGTCGTGATAGAGTTCGCACTCAGCCTCAAACGCGGACTTAGCGGACGAGCAGTAGGCGAACTTGAAAAACCTGTATTTACTTCCCACATACGTTTTCAAGCGCCCCGCCACGTCACTCTCAGACCGCCCAACGTAGGAGAAGGTAAAGCCTGGAGTAGTAGTTGCGTCGAGAGCATAGACACCTGCTGAGTTTTTTGCAACTTCCTTGTCGATGTCCTCTGCCTTCAAGGTGATCATAGACGAAAGTGTTGGTGAAGCCATGGATTTTGCTGTGCCCAATATAGGCACACTCCTTCCTCAGCGCCGCACGTGCTTTTTTCGATTGACAGGGGGAGTACAGTTTCGGTAAGCTTCTACCTAGGGTTACTAATACTCGCCGCCTGACAAGCGGCACTGTGTTACGGGGGGTTATCGGTGTGAAGACCGATTCCCCCCATTCGCTTTTAAGTGTGGCACAATGCCTAGACCCTTGTCAATTGCGAACCACAAGGGGTAGTGGGATAAATCTATGTTGCTGATTTTCTTCGGTTGTCGTCTTTGCACAGCATCTGGCAGTTCTTCGCGTCCGTCTTGCCGCCCTCGTGCCAGGGCTTGACGTGGTCGCCTTCCATGTCGCCCAACTGAAATTTATTTTTGCACTTCACGCAGACTCCCTTTTGCCTCTCGTACGCTTCTCTCTTCATGTTGTCGGAGAATGCGCGGATGTTCAGGTGTCTTTCATCCCCATCCAGCACATACGGATAGATTCCCGATTTCCTCTCCACGTCGTCGTCCTGCATCAACTTTGCCACCTGCTGCTCCAGCTTATCCGTATCAAACTCCTTGTCCTTGAACTGATTGTAGAGAGGTCCCCAATCCACCCCCTTCATCTCTCGCCGATACTCCGGAAACGTCGCCTTCACCCACCCGATCACCTTCTGAAAGTACTGCCACAGCGGTGTCGCGTTCTTGTCGTGCTGATGCTTCGACATGTACTGTTCGATCTCTCGATCCGAGCGCCACGCAATCGCCGTTTCCAGATATTCCTGCCGGATCGGGTTGCCGCGCAGATAATCGCTCGCCAGCTTATAAGCCGCGCAACCCGTCTTGCTGAGATACCGTTTGGCGTCCGCAGTCCACGGCCCTGCGTAGACGGCGTTACGCAATTCCTGATCGGTGTGTTCCTCGCCAGCGATGTTGATGGTTCTGAACCAATCCAACTTTTCGCTGTCAGTCCCGGAGCAGAAATAAACCATCAGTTTGTAATCAAGAATCTGTTGTTGCTGATTGTTTTGCAGGTTGTGGAACGCCAGGCCGTTGATGGAGAAGTCGCCGTTGACGTACTGACAAACTGAAAGCGTGCGCTGCTGTCCATCAATCACTTCGTAATGGCCGTCATTGCGCACCGCCCAGTACATCACGTTCAGCGGAAAGTCCTTGCGAACGCTGTCGATCACCGCATCTCGCTGCTTGTCCTTGTAGATGAACTCTCTTTGATACGGCGGCCGAATGTCGAGCTTGCCACCGTACGCGACGACTCCGGCCTCGTCGCTATCCTCGAAGCCGTCAGTTAGTCTCTTGATTGTGATTTCTTGGAGGTCGATGTTCATCTATTCGTTCTCTTGCGGATGAGAATTCGCGCAAACAGTCGCTTGCCCTTGAGGTAGGCCCGGTCAATCTTGCCCGTCCAATCTTGCTTTATAAGTTCAGGCAATAGCCCCTGTTTCACATCATAATCGGAACCAACGATTTCGAACTGCGCCGGATTGTAGTATTTAAGAAACGTCACAGGCACGCCCATCACACGCTCGTAATCGATAGGAATGTCTACGGTTTTTGAAACCTCTATTGCATCGTAATTGTCGTATGCTGGAAATTCGTGCGGATTGTACGCTTTGTAGAGGATTAGATCCTCGTGCCGCTTTTTTAAATCAATATTTGTAAACCAGCAGGTGGTGTTTGTGGAGACAATCCTGTTTCCGTTCTCATCGACGCGGGCTTCGGTTCCATGCAACGGGTAATGCTTTGGCACAATGAATCCTAAAAAATTCCGATTGCTATTCACGCCGATCCATAGCTTATCGTCCTTTATCAACTTGAAAATCTCTTTGTACGTGATTGCGTGCCAACTCCCAATAATCAAAAACTTTTTACCGTATTCCACAAGCTGCGCGACATACTCTCTGAACAACGAAAATGGAGGATTGGTGACGACTATATCTGTTTCCTTGAGCAGCTTGATGCACTCCTCGCTACGGAAGTCGCCGTCGCCTTTAAGTTTGCGCGGCTTGATCTTTGTGGGGTCGGGAAGGCGCTGCTTCTTCTGCTCGCCGGAGTACTCCAAGTAGATGCCACGTTCCGAGTCGTGCCTGCTGAACAAGTCGGCCTCCTGGTTCTTGTAGCAGGTCGTGATCAGCTTCTTCAGCCCCAGCTTTTCAAAGTTGTTGACGAAGTACTTAAAGAAATTGCTGACACGCGGGTCATCGCAATTGCAAAGCACTACCCTTCCCTTGAAATGTTTTTGGTAGTGCCTAGCCTCTCTTTCGATGTCGGAAAGTATTGTGTAGAATTCATCATTCTTGCCACTCTTCGCCGTATTTAGATATTTGACTGAACCTTCTCTTGCCATATTAGGCTCTGACTTTACCAAGCAATTCGCCGATTGTCCAGACGTGATCCGTAATCCCGGCCTCCATTGCAGGTGTCACCCGCAACGTCTGGTGGACGCGAACGAAATTGTACCATGCAAAGTATAGCGCAAGCATCGCATAGAGTTTCTCCCATTTTTTTGAAAAAGCGTTGGTCAATCGGGTTAGTCTCCGCATTTGCATTCTCATGGTCAAATTCTGTCTCTCGACATGCGACGTGCTAACCTTGCTCATGTCGGGGTTGCCGAAGATAGGAACCCTTTTGCACCCGGTACACTCGGCTGGAGAGTACCGGGTTTCACTCTCAGGATTCGCGGAATACAGTTTGACCAACTGCGCGAAGTCTATGCCTTGCGCTCCCAGGCTCAGAATAACGGCATCCCTGTAAGGCGCGAATCCATCCGTAGTGATCTGGAAACTGCCCTCGGTGGCCGCAGCCAGCTTTTCTGTAAAGGCTATCGTATCCCGTTCGGTACGTCTCCCCAGGTGCCAAGCGAGCACCAGCTTGCTGTGTCGCTCGATGCCAACAAACGTGTAGGCATCGCCGACCGTGATTTCATCTCTGACCTTTTTGGCTTTCGTCTTTTCCTTCATCCCGACGTATCCCCACAATTCATCACATTGCACGTCTTTGACTCGCAGACCGTGGATTCGCTCGTTCATTAACTTCTCGCATCTTTCGCCCGCAAGACTCAGGAGATTGAGGATTGTTCGCGGATGAACTCCCGTTATGCGGGAAGTGGTTCGGACCGAGCAACCCTCCACCAAGTGCTGTAAAACGTTCATGGCTTTTTGTTCGGCCAAGATCATATCGCCGAGCGGTCTTGTGTGTGGCTCCGTGAACGTCTTTTTGCATAGGCTACAACGGTATCTTTGCAGGCCGTTTCGGTGCGTCCCGAACTTCTTAGCTGGTGCGTTGCAGGTTGGGCAGTTCATTGGATTTCCTCTCCCTAACAACGCAAGTATATCATATCTGTCAAGCATGTCAAGAGAAAAATTTGTTGACCTCCTGTATAATGCGGAGGTCGTTGGTGACACTCGGGCCTTGCACGCCCGGTGCTGTTGGTGTAAGAAGCTTGGTCGCTGATCGTTGGTGGTAGTGAATCCTTGGGGCGATTTGTCGCCCACCTCTTGGTGGCAGCGCGGTGCTGTAACACCGCATTGGCCCGCCTGGGAATAATTCTAACCCAAGGCGAGGTCAAAATGCTAGCGGAAAGTTGTCTCGAAATGCCCAGGAAAAAAATCGTCCGGTTCAATGGCGATATGCGGGAATACCCTCGGTACAGCATTGAGGAAGCGGCGAGGTATCTAAGGATTCCCAGGACGACTTTGCAGGCATGGACGCGAGGGCAGCACTACCGCACCCGTCGCGGCATTGAACGTGTCTATCAGCCCATAATCGAGCTTGCCGACAAGCACCACAAGCTTCTGTCCTTCTATAATCTGGCCGAAGCTCATATTCTACGCTCTACCAGGGAACGCAACATCCCCTTACGAAACGTGCGCTGGGCCATTGATTATGTTCGAGGAACGATGGCTCCGAGTTTGCACCCCCTCCTTAGTAGCGATTTTAGGACGTTCGGCAAGGGGATGTTTGTTGAGCATCTCGGCAGAATAATCAACGCAACGAAACAGGGACAGATCGCCATGAAAGAGATTCTGGAAAAGTACTTAGAGCGAATTGACTGGGACAATCTTGGAATGCCGATTCAAGTCTATCCGATTTACAGCAAACGCCTGGTCATCAATATACGGCTGTCGTCTGGAAAGCCAGTGGTTAGAGGCACAGGTATTATGGCTGAAATGCTGCTAGACAGGAGACAATCTGGGGAGAGCATTCCAGAACTGGCGAGCGACTACGGCTTGGAGCCAATTGAGATCGAAGAAGCCATTCAAGAATTCGCAACAGCGTAGGGCACCTTCCTACTTTCTGGACCGCAACATGGAGGCGAGAACAATGGTGCTGGGCCTCCGTTTAGCCGGATTTAAGCTCGTTTCCCATCGAGATGTTTACGGACCAAGAAGCTCCACAGATGACCCTGAGATAATTTCCTATTGCGGGATTAAGCGTAACAAAATGGTTTTGATCACTGCCGATCAAGACATGGAATTCACTTATGCTCCGGAAATCAGAAAAGCGCGGGTGGCAATATTCATTGTGACCAATAATCACGAGGGACCGGATAAATGGCTGCCGAGAATAGTGTCAGCCAAGTTGGACATGGAAAGAGAACTTTCCACACGAGCGAAATCATTTGCCGCACGAATCAGCACCGAGGGAAGAGTGACGCAGGTTAGGCGTTACTTCAAAAAGAAGGACAAGGTTTGGCACTTAGGCCCGAAAAAACACCTTTTACCTATATCTACCCACCCTGTTCAGCTTTTGCTTTCCAACGCGCCATTGCAGCCTTTCTAGCAATTTGTGATCGCCCTTTTGAGGAGAGGATTCTACTCCTGGAGGGACCGCCCTTTAAGCCTCCCTTGCGCCCTGCGGCCTGAGCCTGAGCGTCTTTGGCGTTAGGGTCGTAGTCTGGCATACTGGCGGGGTCGGCCCTAGACAGGAACTCGTCAAACATCCGCTTTGCGGTTTTGATCGGGTCGGCCATGCACAAAGTCTAGCACGGCATCCGAGGGATGCAAGAGAAACCTGCGAGCGAGCAACGCAACAATATCACACTACCTGCCACGGCAGGCACGGCCTCAGTCACGGTAGTCAACCCCTCGCCTAGCGGGGGCGCGTCGAACTCCCTTACCTTTACCATCAACAACCCGGCGCCTACAGCCGGCTCGCTTTCACCCTCCAGCGCTACGGCAAGCGGAGCGGCGTTCACACTGACGGTTACAGGGACTAACTTCGTCTCGAGTTCAGCGGTGCAGTGGAACGGAAGCGCACGCGCTACCACTTTCGTTAGCGCCACGCAGGTCACGGCGGCCATTTTGGCCAGCGACATCACCACGGCAGGCACGGCTTCGGTTACGGTGGTGAACCCGTCGCCGGGCGGGGGCACGTCGGGCGGGCTGACCTTCACAATCAACAACCCGCCCCTGGTGAGCTTGTCCGCCCCGGGTTTAAGTTTCGGCAACCAGCCCCTGAGCACGACGAGCGCAACCCAGACGGAGACCGTCACCAACACCGGCACGGTTAACCTTACGACATCGACGGTGACGATTGGGGGTACGAATGCCAGCGACTTTGCGAAGAGCGCCGACACCTGCTCCGGAGCCACGGTGATCCCCGATGGCACCTGCGCGGTGAGTGTAACCTTCACGCCTTCGGCGACGGGCAGCCGCGCGGCGACGCTCTCGATCAGCGACAACGCTGCAAACAGCCCGCAGACGGTCAGCCTGACCGGTATGGGGACGGCGGTGAGCCTCTCGGCGGCGTCGCTCAGCTTCGGCGCACAGCTCGTGGGAAGCAGCTCTCTAAAGACTGTCACGCTGACGAACCTGGGCAGCACCCCGCTGAGCATTTCGAGCCTCAGCGTGGTGAGCTTTGCGCCCCTCACTCCCATGGGCACGAAGGCTGGAGACTTCGCGATTGAATCAAGCTCGTGTGTGGCGGGCGGTAGCGTAGCCGGGCTAGCGAGCTGCACGATCAACCTGGCGTTCAAGCCCACCGCGGCCGGAGTACGGTCCGCTACCACTGTCATCGCTGACAGCGATCCCAGCAGCCCGCAGACCGTCAACTTGAGGGGCACGGGGACGGCGGTGCGGCTCTCCGCGACGTCCCTCGGCTTCGGCCCACAGCGCGTGCACACCACCAGCGCCCCAAAGAGCGTCACGCTGACCAACCTGGGCAACACGCCGCTGCGCATTGAGAGTCTCACCCTCAGGGGCACGGATGCGGGAGACTTCGCAATTCAATCCAGCTCAACCTGTGCGGTGGGCAGTACAGTAGCCGGCGAGGGGAGTTGCACGATCAACCTGGCGTTCAGGCCCGCCGCGGCGGGAGCGCGCTCCGCCACCCTTGTCATCAGCGACAGCGATCCCGGCAGCCCGCAGACCGTTAGCTTGAGCGGCACGGGCATGTGACTTGGGCTCTCCGGGGCGTCGCTCGGCACGCCCTCGGGAGCCTACACGCTGGACGTGGACGCACCAGTGACTGGCGTCACAGGCCCGCACGAAAAATCAACTTCGCCCAAATGACACCACTACTCGGACACGCTGTCTCTTGACAAGCGGAACAAGGTAGGCTAGCATAGTAAGTGGAAGCCATGCAGTCGGTCATGGCCTCCTGGGAACGCTATGCCGCACTGGCAGCCTGATCCCCCAGTCCACTCTCCAGAGTGTCCCAAGCGGGGCCAAAAGCCCGGAAGGCTTCCTTTTCTCAGGTGGACAGCAAGTCCGTTCTCGGAAGCGAAAGAGAAAAATGATTCTTCAAAAATAAACGAACGACGCGGGAATGTTATTGAAAACAAAGGGTCGGTCTTCCCCAGCCCGCGACTAAGCGGGAATGTCGTAGAAAACAAAGGTAGTTACGCGTTGAAAGCGGGAATGTTATTGAAAACAAGCGTGTTAGAAGTAAGTCTCGACCTTACGCGAATGGAATTTGAAGTCCGTCCATGATGCCCTTCATGTAGCCGAGGGCCAGCACCTTGCCCATGATTGCGTACCCGGGGTGTTCATTGGACTCGCCTTCCATAGTGGGAGCATGATCGGGGCGCATAGGGCCGTTGAACCCGCTCTCATAATAGGCCTTGAGCATCCGCGCCATGTCCGTCGGCCCGTTGTCGTGGAAGGTCTCGACGAAATGTTCGCGAGTCCCATCCACATCGCGAAAGTGGACGAAGAAGATCTTGTTCTGGGCGCACCACTCGCGCGCCAAGGCTTCGATGTCCTCCCCCATCAGCTTGAAGTTGGCTTGGCAGAAGGTGATGCCGTTGACGGGGCTGGGGACGAGGTTGAGCACCCGGCGGTAGTTCGCCGCACTGGTCAGGATTCGCCCAATTCCACGTAGCGGGGAAACAGGAGGATCATCCGGATGCAGCGCCATGTTCACCTTGGCCCTCTCCGCCACCGGAATTACCGCTTTCAGAAAGTACTCGATGTTCTGCCAGATCTTCTCCTCGCTGACCACCCCCCACTTGGTCAGCCCCTGCTTCTCGGCATCCCGCAGGTCGAATTCACTGGTCAGCGCCCCACCCCGCGCGGGGACGGCGACGTTGGTGCGATACCATCCCAGGCCCGCCATGAAGTTGTAGCAGACCATCGGGATGCCGAGCTTTCCGAGAGCCTCGAGGGCTGCGCAGTAGTCCTGAATTTCCTCATCACGCCCGGGCAGTCCAAGCTTGATCTTCTCCGCAGGCACGGGGTGGCTCTCCACGCCCGCAATGGTCAAGCCCGCCACGGTGAAATCCGCCTGGATTCTTGCCAGTGTGTCCAGATATTGCTCTCGTCGGACTTTGCTCAACTCGCCCGCGACACCTACGATAGCGTGATTAACACCCATCTGGCAGGCAAGTTTGAATCTCGAGTTCTGATGCGGCTCTTGTATGAGAGCCAGTTTTATCCCGGCAGGTTTGTTGGATACAGGTCTGCGAACGCCTGTAGTTGCCTGGCTGGTGGTGCGCGCCAGGCGTCCTGCAACTAGCGCCGCCAGCCCTCCTTGAATGGCGTTGCGTCGATTAACTTTCGTCATGAGTCCAATCTCTTTCAGAGACGCTCGCCCATGGACGCGCGGAGAGCTGCAGCGATGTCCTCTCCTCTCGTCAGAAGCTGTAGGGCTTCGTCTCGTTTGATTCCCTTGTGGAGCATCAGGAGTGCCACCGGCAAATTTCCCCCGGCTGCCTTCAACGTTTGAGCGGCGCGGGTAGGGCTTGCGCCCGTGGCGCTGCTCAAAATTCTTTGGCCGCGCTCGCGCAACTTTCGATTGCTTGACTGAACATTGATCATCCAATGGGAGAACGCTCGCCCCAAGCGCACCATGGTGGCTGTGGAAAGCATATTGAGCACGAGTTTTTGGGCCGTCCCAGCCTTCATTCTGCTGGAGCCGGCAATAATCTCCGGTCCGACAACAGGAGCGATGAAGACGTCCGCAAGCGGCTTCATGGGGGCCGCAGGATTGGCCGTCAAGCCCACCGTCTTCGCGCCGCGTCGCCGTGCATAGCGCATCCCGCCGAGCACGTAAGGCGTGTCCCCGCTGGCAGAGATTCCCACCAGAACGTCCTTACCGCTGAGCTTGACACGGCGCAGGTCGCGCTCGGCCTGGAGGGGATTGTCCTCCGTCTCTTCCTCGGATTGAAACATGGCCCCACGGCCACCCGCGATCACCGCCAGCACGCGGTCGCTCCCGAAGGTCGGGAGGCACTCGGCAGCGTCCAGCACCCCCAGCCTCCCACTGGTTCCGGCGCCCAGGTAAATCATTCGCCCGCCGTGGCGGAGGGCTCGAACGGCCATGTCCACTGCGCGCGCTATCTTCGGTATGGTCTTCGCCACGGCAGGAGCGACGCGCTGATCCTCTCGGTTGATGATGCGAAGGATCGCTGCGGTGGGTTTTGTATCTAACCCAACGGAGGCCGGGTTCTCCCGTTCTGTGATACGCATCTTGGAGCAGTGACAAGTGACGAGTGACGAGCAAAAACTACGGCGACAAGTGACGAGTCACTTGTCACTCGTCACCGCATTTCCGGCTCGTCACTTGTCACTCGTCACTTGTCACTGCTTCTCCCTTCCAGAAAGCGTTTCCCAGCCGCGCTTTGAGAAGTCCCAGTAGATGGCGTAACCGGCGGCTGCCGCGACGGCCAGAAAGAGAATCCCCAAACCTGTCGAGCCCAGCAGCAGCTTACCAATCCCAAACAGCGCCATGTATACCATGAGGCATCCGAGCAGCCATTCCATCAGGTTGTACCAGCCATCGCGGCTGGCGGGGACTTCGGGGGCCAGGGCGGCAACTTGCTTCCAGCCGGTCACTCCAGGCCTGACTCGCCGGTAGAACTCAAGAAGTTTGGATTCCGGTTCCGGTGCTGTGAGATAAGTAACCGCAAGCCACACGACGCTGGTCACCGCCACCGTGAGGAGGATAGACTTCGCAAAGACAATTGCCTCCGTACCTTGAATGTGAATGACGGTGCGAAGGAGTGCGGTTGTAAACGCGGCGGCAACCATGGCGGAGACTTCTGACCAGGCGTTAATGCGCCACCAGTACCAGCGCAGCAGGTAAACTGCTCCTGTCCCTGCACCGATGCCGAGCAAGAGTTGCCAGGCTCCGGAAACGCTGGTCATCACCAGCGAAACGGCAGCCCCCAGGATTGCCAGAAAGGCAGTCAAGAATTTGGCAGCAAGCACGTAGTGGTGCTCGTCTCTTGCTCGGGCCAGGAAGCGCCGGTAGAAGTCGTTAACAATGTAAGAGGAACCCCAATTGAGCTGGGTAGCGATCGTGGACATGTAGGCAGCCGCGAAGGCGGCCAGCATGAAGCCGCGGAACGCTCCCGGCAGATAATCCACCCAAACTTTGATGTAGCCGACCTCGGGGTCTTTGAGCTTGGGGTATAGAACTACGGAGGCCAGGGCGGTCAGGACCCAGGGCCACGGACGCAACGCGTAGTGCGCGATGTTGAACCACAGGGTGGCCCATAGGGAGTGCTTTTCATTCTTGGCGGAAAAGATGCGCTGGGCTACGTAGCCGCCACCGCCCGGCTCCGCGCCCGGATACCAGTTGGCCCACCAATTCACTCCCAGGTAAACGCAGAACGCCATCAGAGGCATCCAGGGCGAATGCAAATCGGGGATGAAGGAAAGGATGGAACCCGAGCCGCCCGTGGCCGCACCGCGGGCAGCGTCAAGGGCGGCCAGTTTCGTCTTCAACAACGCCATCCCCCCCACGGCCCGGACGCCGTAATAGGCCAGCACAATCACCATCGTCATCTTGAGAGCAAACTGAATAACATCCGTCCAAAGCACGCCCCACAGCCCCGATATCGAAGTGTAGAAGCCGGTGAAGGCAACCATCGCAAAGATGATGACCAGCGCTACTCCCTTGGAGACGCCCAGAGCGGTCTGGAGGATCTTCTCCATGGCGAGGTTGACCCAGCCGACGATCAGGCAGTTCATGAGGATGCCGAAATACAATGCCCGGAAGCCACGCAGAAAAGCGGCAGGCTTGCCGGCGTAACGCAACTCGACGAGCTCCGCATCGGTAATGACTTCCGCGCGCCGCCACAAGCGGGCATAGAAGAAGACGGTCATCATGCCGCTGAGGAGCAAGCTCCACCAGAGCCAGTTGCCGGCGATTCCTTGTCGCGCCACCAGGCCTGTGACCGCCAGCGGAGTGTCGGCGGCAAAGGTCGTGGCCACCATGGACGTACCCGCCAGCCACCAGGTGACCTCCCGGCCGGAAACAAAAAAGTCGCCCGTGCTGGCGCTCGCCTTCTTGCGGTAGTAGAGCCCAATCAGCAAATTGACCGCGAAATAGGCGGCCACGACTAACCAGTCGACCAGGGTGATCTTCATAGATAGCCAGACCCTCGAGGATTCTTCCAACCGCTTCTTCCAACTGCTTGTTGACAGAAAGAAGCGCCGAGTATATAGCAGAAGTCTCTTGAATGGGAGGGTTGTGCACAGGAGGTAGGGCTGCGTCGACGTCCGCGTGCAGATTAGTACGATCCGAGTCGGTAAACCATTTAGCTGCTTGACGCGGCTCCGCCGCCTGCTGTGCGGAAAGCCTGTGGCTTTCCGGCCATATCCGCCCCATTCCTCCCCCCTCGCTTCGGCTGGAAGGCTCAGCCTTCCAGCCGAAGCGAGGAGGCTGGTCAAGGGACAAGCCCCACGGAAAGGCCAAGCCTTTCCGCACAGCAGGCGGCGGAGCCGCAGGTCAGTGCTCCCGGCTCGGGGAAGGTTCGGTTGGCACCGCGGCTACTCCGACTTTGACGGAACCCTGCGCAGGAGGTGAGAGACGGTGAGGAGTTTGCGGATAATGAGCCTTTTCCTGGCGGCCGGTGTGCTCGCTGCAACGTTCGGCGCTCGAGCTTTTCCTGTCCAAGTGACGGCAAGGCCGGAGGTGGGTTTAACCGCAGAGAAGCTGGCAGCAATCGCTTCTGTGGCTGAGGAAGCAATTCGTACCGGCAAATGTCCTGGCGCCGTAGTGGTCATCGGGCATGAAGGAAGGGTCATCTACCGCAAGGCCTTCGGGCATCGCGCCTTGGTCCCGGAAGAGTTGCCGATGACGGTCCACACGATCTTCGACTTGGCCTCGCTGACCAAGGTGGTGGCCACCACCACGGCCATCATGCAGCTTGTGGAGCAGGGGAAGATAGTCTTGAGTGCGCCCGTTGCCGACTATTGGCCGGAGTTCAAGGCCAATGGGAAAGAAGACATCAGCGTGCGGGAGCTCATGACCCATTATTCAGGGCTGCCTCCTGACCTCGATCTAAAGCCGGATTGGTCGGGCTATGAGACTGCCATGAAGATGATCGTGGGTGAGAAGCTGATGGACCCGCCCGGCACCCGCTTCATTTACAGCGATATTAACTTTGAGACGCTGGGCGAGTTGGTGCGCCGCGTCTCCGGTGAGCCTCTGGACGTCTATTGCTCTGAACACATCTTTAAGCCGCTGGGTATGAAGGAAACACGCTTCAAGCCTCCCGCTACCTTGCGCCGCCGCATTGCGCCCACTCAATACCAGTACGGTGACAGGGGGAAAATGCTGTGGGGGGAAGTCCATGATCCCACTTCGTACAATATGGGGGGCGTGGCGGGTCATGCGGGACTTTTCTCGACGGCGGATGATCTCACGATCTTCGCGCAGATGCTTCTGAATGGGGGCAGTTACAACGGCGTCCGCATCCTGAGCCCGTTGACGGTGGAGAAGATGACCTCGCCCCAGAATCCTCCTGACAGGATGGTGTTGCGCGGGCTCGGTTGGGACCTGGATTCACCTCTTGCTTCGAACCGGGGTGAACTGTTCGAGGTCGGATCTTTTGGGCACACCGGTTTCACCGGGACAGGTATCTGGATCGACCCGGTCACCAAAACCTACATCATCATTCTGACCAATCGCGTGCACCCTGACGGAAAAGGTGATGTCGGCCCGATGCGTACGAAGATTGCCACGCTGGTGGCCGCTGCGCTGGGACCTGTTTCCGCTCAGCAGGTGCTGGCCACCCGCCGCTCGCTCACAGGTTATTTCGAATTGATGAAAAGCTATCGGATGCAAGGCCTTAGAAATGGCAAGGTGCAGACGGGCGTCGACGTCCTGGAAGCCGAACACTTTGCTCCCTTGGGAGGGCGGCGGGTGGGTTTGATCACCAATTTGACAGGCGTGGACGCAGCCGGGCGGCGAACCGTCGATCTGCTCGAGCATGCGCCGGGGGTGAAACTCCTTGCCGTGTTCAGTCCCGAGCATGGGATTGAGGGCCAGGCGGATAGCCGAGTCCCCTCGAGCACAGACGCAGCCATCGGCTTGCCGCTGTACAGCCTTTATGGAGACACAGAACGGCCGACGGACCGCATGCTGGAAGGGCTGAATGCCTTGGTGTTTGACATCCAGGATGCCGGAGTCCGGTTTTACACTTACATCACCACCCTCGGTTATTGCCTGGAGGCTGCCGCCCGGAAGGGAATCGAGTTTTACGTGTTGGACCGGCCCAATCCCATCAACGGGGAGGAAGTGGAAGGACCTGTTCTCGAGCCCGACTTGCGCAGCTTCGTGGCTTACTATCCCTTGCCCATTCGCCACGGCATGACGGTGGGAGAGCTGGCAGAGATGTTTAACATCGAAAACCACCTCGGCGCCAAGCTGCACGTCATCAAGATGCGGGACTGGCAGCGTACGGACTGGTACGACGAGACGGGTCTCGCTTGGGTGAACCCTTCGCCCAACCTTCACAATCCCACGGAGGAAGTTCTTTATCCGGGCGTCGCCATGGTGGAAGGGGCGAACGTCAGCGTGGGCCGCGGTACTGATACCCCGTTCGAATTGCTCGGCGCTCCATGGATGGACTCTCGAAGTCTCTCTGCGTACTTGAACGCGCGGGATGTCCAGGGAGTGCGCTTCGTGCCCGTGGATTTCAAACCCTTGACAAATTCCTTTGCCGACCGCCTCTGTCACGGCGTCCAGATCGTTTTGATTGACCGCCAGGCTCTTGATCCTGCTGAACTCGGGGTCGAACTCGCAGCGGCCCTGTGGAAGTTGTATCCGGACGTTTTCCAGCTTGACAAAACCCTCCCTCTGATCGGCGCTCGCTGGGTCCTGCAGGCCATTGAGGCAGGGAAGGACCCGCGCCGCATCGTTTTCGAGTGGCAAGACGCGCTGGAACAATTCCGAACTCTTCGCTCGAAATACCTGCTCTACCCTTAGGCCGACAAGCGCGGTAGCTTCGTGATGGGGCCGGGGGCAGTAGAGCATTGAGCCATTGATTCATTGAGCCATTGAATCATTTGGGAGCTATTGTGTTCGTGTAAAGAGCGGAGTAGTATTCCCACTGCAATAGTCCGAATATGACCTTGTGAGACTCAGCTCCGCGTTCTTGGGATGCTGGAGCAGTAGTACGGGAGGGAACATGCGAACGGGCCGCCCTTCGTTCTCTTTGATTGCCGCATTCTGCGCTCTTCTATCGACCGGGGGCCTTCCGGGCCTCCATTTTGCCAAAGAAAAGACCCCAACGGTCAGTCCGGACGACTTGACCTTGCGCCTTTTCCAGCTTCTCGACAGTTCTTACGGCGGGAAGCTGTCGGAGTTTTACCTCGTCGGCGACGTTTACAAAGATCCAAAGAATGCCGATCACGAACTCCAGCACATTTTCAAAGCTGAATATAGTAAAGACAGCATCTTTGGGAAATTCAGGCTCTACGTCCGCAGCGTTGACAAGCTCACTGCGGGCCAATTGAAGGATTACACCCCCAAGCAAATTTACGAATTTGGCGACGAGGATGTGGAAAAATTTTCAAAGACTGACCCCGGACCCTTCGGCAAGACTGGGGACCTTTACTTTCAAGCCTCGGAGAATGGCCCGCTCGCCACAGTCCCAATCACGGACGAGGTTCGAAAAGAATACGAAACCTACGTTGCACAGTGGCTCTTACCCGCACTTGAAAAGAAGTAATCGCACGCCGTAGTTTGGCATGTCGGGGATCAGCCGACCGCATCCCACCTTTAGCCCAAATCAGTAACCTGAAGTCGTCTGTAATCCTGAGCCCCGACTTGTCGGGGCGAAGGATCTCTGCAGTTGTTTTTTGGCTCAACGGCCTACCACGAACTGCGGAGATGCTTCTCCCGCAGGGCGGGATCAGCATGACAGGGAATTCGGCTGGTCGCTTCAATGGCCAGGGGCCCGTCCGGGGCCTCACGATTTTGTGCCGATTTGCGAGCTGATTAAACGCCTTCACGGCTTCATGCTCGAGGCTGTGGGGTGTACACTTGCCGCCAGAGGGGATTCCAAAATGGGAAATCTGGACTACACTTGGAACGACGGGCGGGCGAGGTGAGTTCGTGAGGGTTCTGCTGATCTCCGCCAATACCGAAACGATGAACATGCCTGTTCTCCCTCTAGGGCTCGCCTGTGTGGCGGTCGCAAGCCGAAATGCCGGCAACGAGGTGGCCTTGCTGAACCTGATGTTTGAAGGAGACCCAATGTTGGGCATCAGGAACTCCCTCGAGGACTTCCGCCCCGACGTCATCGGCATTTCGGTACGGAACATCGATGACCAAAACCTGCCGCGCCCTCAGTTCCTGCTTGCTCCGGTCAGGGAAATCATAGCGAGTTGCCGAAGCTTGTCCGATGTTCCAATTATCCTTGGCGGTGCCGGTTACAGCATCTTCCCCGATAGCGCGCTGCGTTATCTGGGCGCAGACATGGGAATTCAAGGCGAGGGAGAGGTTGTTTTCCCCGTCGTGGTGGATCGAATAGGCAAGGGTGCGCAAGTTTCGGACATTCCCGGGATTTGCCTGCCGGGTAAGCCCCCTGAGGGCAGGAGCTTTGAAAGAAACCTGGACGATCTGCCTCTCCCAGAGCCCAGTCTTTGGATTCCTCCCGGCGCTGACAACCGCAAGCTCTGGGTGCCGGCGCAGAGCAGACGAGGTTGCCCTTTGGACTGCGCCTTTTGTTCGACCAGCGCGATCGAGGGGAGATCAGTTCGAAGACGTTCGCCCGACCGAATCGTGAAGTGGCTGGCGGAACTGAGGGGGACGGGATGCCGAAACTTCAACTTCGTCGATAACACGTTCAACCTTCCGCCCACTTATGCAAAGGACCTTTGCCGCCAAGTGATACAGGCGGAACTCGACCTCAATCTATGGTGCATCATTTACCCAAAGTGGATCGATACGGAGCTTGTGGAACTCATGCGGCGAGCAGGATGCCGCCAGATCAGTTTAGGTTTCGAGAGCGGCTCTGACCGAATGCTGCGGCGCCTCCGTAAGCGATTCAATAGAAAAGAGGTGAGCGCAGTCTCAAAGATGTTCGCGGAGGCGGGAATAGAGCGGATGGGATTCTTGCTGTTGGGAGGTCCCGGGGAGACGAAAGACAGCGTCGAGGAAAGCCTTTCGTTCGCCGATTCCCTGAATCTCGAGGCCTTGAAGATTACCGTCGGCCTCCGCATCTATAGGCAGACTCCTCTGGCAACAACTGCTCTCAGTGAAGGAGTCATAAGAGCTGACGAGGATCTGCTGTTGCCGCGGTTTTACTTGACGCCCGAGTTGAAGGATTGGCTCCCGGAACGGGTAGCTACCTACAAGACCTCACGCCCATGGGTGAATTAGCGGAAACGATTGTGCCTGTGCGTCTCCGGAACCTGGTATTCTTTCTAATGTTCCGGACCTTTTGGGGAGAAAAACCGCATGGCGAATGGGAAGCGTGAGACCGTGAAGATGCCCTTGGTGGCATACCAGAACCACCGATTCCTGGAAAGCAGTTATGCCCGTACGTTGCGCATCCTCAGCGAATACCTCGAACCGCAGGCAAGACTGCGGCGCGCCAACATCCAGCATACCGTGGTATTTTTCGGTTCCGCGCGAATCCAACCGCGCGACGTGGCGCTTCAGAAACTGAAGGAAGTGGAGAGCAGGGGGAAAGGTGGGGGCGCGGACGCCACTGCTGCGGAACTGAAGAAAGCGCGCATGGCCCTGCACATGTCCCAGTATTACGAGGACGCGCGCGAACTTTCACGCCTGCTGACGAAATGGGCTCTTTCCCTTCAGAACGATTCCCGCTTTCTCGTGGTTTGTTCAGGTGGGGGACCGGGGATCATGGAAGCCGCCAACCGCGGCGCTTCCGAGGCCGGCGGCAAGTCCATCGGGCTAAACATCCAGCTTCCCGCCGAACAACCCCCCAACCCTTACATCTCGTCGGAACTGGGCTTTCTGTTCCGATACTTTTTCATGCGCAAGCTCTGGTTCGCCCAGCCCGCCAAGGCCCTCATCGCCTTCCCGGGCGGCTTCGGGACTATGGACGAGCTCTTCGAAATGCTCACCCTCCTGCAAACACACAAGATGGGTCATCGCGTAACCATCGTGCTCTATGGTTCAAAGTACTGGAGGCGCGCCGTCGACTTCGGCTATTTTCTCGAGACGGGGACCATTCAGGAAGAAGAAATGAAACTCATCCGCTTTGCCGATACTCCCCAGGAGGCATTCGCAATAATCACGGAAGACCTTACCCGCATACTCCGTGTCCGGCCCGTGCTCAAGCATCCATTCATATGATTTTGGATTTTCGATCTTGGATTTTGGATTTGGGGCTTGTCGGTTGTCAGTTGTCAGTTGTTACGAAGGCTCGGCCCGCTTTCCCGTGGCACTTGCTCTTCTGGCTCCTGACTTCTGACTCCTGACTCCTGAATCCTGAATCCTGAATCCTCGTTTCCCCATTCAGCGCTATAATTCGCAAGGGAGGGCCCAATGCAATTCTTCAAAGAAAGCATGCTGGAACTGATTATTCAGACTTCCACTAACCTGCCCCCGGACGTGCGCCAGGCCATGGGGGAGGCGCTCGAGACCGAGGAGTCGCAAACGCAGGCGGGCCAGGCGCTGGCCATCATCGGCCAGAACATTGACATGGCGTACGAAGATGAAGGCGCCATTTGCCAGGACACGGGCATGCTCACCTTCGAAATCAAAACTCCCGTGGGCGTGAACCAGATTGTGATGAAGAAGCAGATCCAGGAGGCCGTCGCCGAAGCCACCAAGCGCGGCAAGCTGCGGCCCAATTCGGTGGACTCGATCAGCGGCAAGAACAGCGGCAATAACCTTGGTCCCGGCACTCCTGTCGTCCACTTCGAGCAGTGGGAAGAGCCGAATATCGAAGTGCGCCTGATCCTCAAGGGCGGCGGCTGCGAGAACATGAACATCCAGTATTCGGTGCCCTGCGCACTCGAACATTTGGGCCGCGCCGACCGCGACCTTGAAGGCGTAAGGAAATGCCTCCTGCACGCCGTGTGGCAGGCGCAGGGACAGGGCTGCGCGCCCGGCGCCATCGGCGTCTGCATCGGCAGTGACCGCGCGACGGGCTACCACCTGGCGAAGCTGCAACTCTTCCGCCCGCTCGACGACGTGAACCCCGACCCTACACTGGCCAGACTCGAGCAGGAGATCATGGACGAGGCCAATAAGATTGGGGTGGGCACGATGGGCTTTGGCGGCAAGGTCTCCCTGATCGGGTGTAAGATCACCGCCGCCAACCGGCTGCCCGCGAGCTTTTTCGTTTCCGTCGCCTACGATTGCTGGGCCTTCCGGCGGCTCGGCGTCCTGCTTGAAACCGAGTCCGGCGCCGTCAAGCAGTGGCTCTACCGCGACCCTAAGCGCCCGGTAGAGCGACTAGTGGCGGGCGCCGGGTTCCAGGTGTCAGGCAGAGAAATTCGGCTGGAAACTCCGCTGAGCGAAGAAAAAGTTCGCGCCCTCGAGGTCGGTGACGTGGTCTTGATTAATGGGCCGATGATCACCGGCCGCGACGCCGCTCACCATTACCTGATGCACCACGACGCCCCCTGCGATCTGAACGGCGCCATCCTTTACCACTGCGGCCCGGTCATGATGAAGGTAGGGGAGCCCTTCGCGCTCCCGCCTGCTGGCATCGGCACTTCGGGCCCGCGAGGTGAGGGCATTCGCTGGCGCACCAATGCCGCTGGCCCTACGACCAGCATCCGCGAAGAACCCTACGAAGCCGACGTCATCAAGCGCTTCGGCATCCGCGCCGTGATGGGCAAGGGCGGCATGGGCAAGAAGACCCTGGCAGGTCTCAAAGAATTCGGAGCCGTCTATCTCCACGCCATCGGCGGCGCCGCGCAGTTTTACGCTCGCTGCCTGCCCAAGGTCCTAAGCGTCTACTTGCTCGAGGAACTCGGCATCCCGGAAGCTATGTGGGTCTTCGAAGCCAAGGATTTCCCGGCAATCGTCACCATGGATTCGCACGGGAACTCATTGCACGAAGAAGTCTCTGCGGCGACGGGGGCAGAGTTAGAAAAAGTAGGGGCTCGGGAAGATTTTGAAGGAGCGTGGCTGTGAGCTACTTTGATTATTATGAGGGAGTCGCCCGCGAGGCGCGTATTCCCGCTGAAAGCGGGAATTCAACTCTTTCTGATCTGATGCGGAGGGGATTTCCATTTTTCCCACGCCTCTCACTTTTTTAAAGTGTTCTGCGCCCGCGACGCAATTTGGCCGTTTGTTTTCAAGGTGTTAGAAGAGTTCTATGGACATATTGGAAAGCGCATGAGTGTGGCATTGTGACACACTCCGCGGCTTGTCTGCTTGATACTACGCTACATACATAGCCTCCCCACGCGCAAAAGACGACTGCGGAGATGCTTCGCCCGAGGCTAATCGTCTTCAGGCAGGGATTCGTCGTCGATGGCGTCGGCAGCGACTTGGGCTTTCATCTTCAGCCAGTCGAGTTCGACCCAGAGTTCGGAGAGGAGGTCCTGATAGGGGTCGCTTCCGCGCTCCACGCAGGTCATCTTTTGGCGAATCTTGCGGACCCGCTCATACCACTCCTCGACTTCCACGATCAACCCCTCGACCGTTTCAAGACTGGGCACAATTTTGGTAGCCATGGCGTTACCACTCCCTCTTCAGATTATACCAGTCATGGCCGCCAGTCGCGATCTTCAGGTCGGTCACTTGACCGGCTTGGCATTGGGTGATGGCGAGAGACCGGTGCTACGCCAAATTCCGAAAAAGCCGCGCCTCAGCTTCAAGCGCAGGCTGGCGCAGAGCGCAGCTCTACGGTCCGCAGGCAAGGCTGAAATCATGCCGGCCGATCACTCTCAAAAAGCTTGGCGCGGCGATAGGTGCTGCTGCCCAGGAGTTGCAGTCCGCGCGCAAAATGCCGTTTGTGGGTGGGCATGACCAGCGCTAATACGGCACGCTGAAGCGCAGAGCTGCGCTCTGCGCCAGCCAGCGACACAAGATGGAATGGTGCGTGGCGAGCCAGAAGGGGTTATGACCTCACCGGACGCAAAGCCGACTTTTCGGGCCGAATCTCTAGTAGCGGCTGAACCTCCTGACCGGCAGTAACTTGCAGCGCGACGAGCGAGTAGATTCTTCTGCGACCACTTTAGAGTAATTTCAGAGTGGGCGACGCCACAGGAGTTCAGCAACTCTACGGCGTTACTCGCGATCAATCCCAGCGAGTGCTATGCCGCCACAAACTTCCTCGTGCGGGACTTCGGGAGGGCCAGAGATTGCAATTCTACGAGTGGGGCGGTATATGCCAAGTGAGCAGCGCTCATTGCTGCCAGCCGCCACCCAGGGCACCGTAAACCTGCACCAGGGAGAGCATCTCATTCAGCCTCGCCTGGGAAAGACTCAGCTCGGCGGCGAGGTAATTGGTTTCGTTGGTCAGGACTTCAAGGTAAGCAGTCGAGCCACCATTGTAGCGGACGTGCGCCAGCCGGGCGGAGTCCTGCGCGGCGGCGGCCAAGAGTTCTTGTTGTTCCCGCGTCTCGCGGGTCTTTTGGTAGGCAATCAAAGCGTCGGAAACATCCCGAAATGCATTCTGGATCGTCTGCTGGTACGCCAGCAAGGCTTGTTGCTGTTGTGCTTCCGCCAGCCGGACATTGGCCTGCAACTTACCAGCGGTGAAGAGCGGCTGGGTGACGGAAGCGGCGACATCCCAAACACCTGCAGGCTTCGTGAACAGGTCGGTCAAAGCAGAGCTCATGAATCCGCCCGTTCCGGTCAGGGAGATGGACGGGAAGTAGGCGGCCCGCGCCACACCGATCTGGGCATTGGCAGCGATCAATTGCTGCTCGGCCTCGTGAATGTCGGGGCGGCGTTCTAGCAACTGGGAGGGCAGCCCCGCGGGAACCACGGGCGGCCGCACCTGTTCGGTCAGGCTGTGCCCTCGAGTGATGGGCCCGGGGTTTTGAGCAAGCAGGAATCTGATGTAGTTTTCCTCCTGTTCGATCTGCCGTTGCAGATCCGGGAGGGTGGCAGAGGCCACATAGACAAGCTGCTCCGCCTGGCGTACGTCCACCATCGAAGCAGCCCCTTGATCCGCGAGGAGCTTGGTCAGCCGCAAGGAGTCCTGCCGGGAGGCGAGGGTGCGCTGGGTGATATCGATTTGCAGGTCAAATGCCCTGAGCCGGAAGTAGGCGCCGGCAACATTCGCCACGAGGGTGCTCACCACGGCGCGCTTTCCCCACTCGGTCTGGGCCAGATTGGCGCGAGCAGCCTCGGTGGCCCTTCGGTACTTCCCCCAGAAGTCAATGTCCCAAGATGCGGCCCCCCCCACCTGCATATAATCCCAGCGATAGGCGGGGGAAAACGGGCTGGTGGGCTCGCGTTCGGTCGTGCCGCCCACCCCAACCCCAGCCGACGGGTACTGATCGGAACGCGCGATTCGGAGTTGCGCTTGCGCCGCCAGCACGCGCTCGGCGGCGATACGGACGTCGTAGTTCTGTTTAAGCGCCGTCCGAATTAGCGACTGAAGCTGCTCATCCTGGAAAACCGTCCACCACTGGGCATCACCCAGCGATTCGGAGGACGCAGCCCCCGGAGCGGTGGCCGGCACTCCCCGATATCCCCCGGGAATATCAGTATTGGGACGCTGGTAATTCGGGCCCACCGTGCAAGCCGCCCAGAGGATCAGAGGAAGCAAGGTGGGGAGACACCTGGACAGGGCACAGAGCGAGATTCCTCGCTGCGCTCGGAATGACAGTAGGCCCGGCATCATGCTAGCTGGTCCCCCTTTGGGTCAGCGGCTGCCGGTTGCGGTTGGGGGTGGCGGCTCAGCCGGGAAGAGAGGCCCTCGACTACCGCAAAAGTAACCGGAATCAGGAAAATGGCTATCAAGGAGGCGGCAGACATGCCACCGATTACTACGGTCCCCAGAATGCGGCGCCCAACGGCCCCGGATCCTTTCGCAGTCCAGAGCGGGACGCAACCCATGATGAAAGCGAAAGACGTCATCAGGATGGGACGCAGGCGGAGCTGAGCCCCGTCCAGCGCGGCCTGGACAATGCCCTTTCCGCGTTCATGCTCGTTCTTGGCAAACTCCACAATGAGGATGGCGTTCTTGGCGGTCAGACCAATGAGCATCACCAGGCCGATTTGCGTGTAGACATCGTTCTCAAAGTGCCGCGCCATGAGCGCCAGGAACGCTCCGGCCACGGCAATGGGCGTGCCCAGCAAGACGCTGAAAGGCAGGGACCAGCTTTCGTACAAGGCGGCAAGGATCAGGAAGACGAAGAGGAGCGAAAGCCCGAAAACCGCTATTGCCGGAACCCCCTTTGCGGCTACCTGTTCCTGAAACGACATGCCCATGTAGTCAAAGCCCATCTCGCGCGGCATGGTTTGAGCGAACACTTCTTCCATGACTTTCATGGCCTGTCCCGAGCTGATCCCCGGAGCGGCGGTGGCGTTGATCTGCGCCGCGTTGTATTCGTCGTAGCGCATCAGGAACTCGGGACCGGTGATGCTTCGCAGGTTGGCCAAGGTGCTTAGCGGCACCCTGTCCCCGTGGGGATTGGTCACATAGAACTGTCCGATGTTACTGGCATTGATGCGGTAGTCGCCTTCCGCTTCCAAGTAGACCTGCCATTGGCGGCCGAAGCGGTTGAAGTAGTTCACCAGGTAGCCGCCCATGAAGGTCTCGAGCGTCTGGTACACTTCGGCGATGTTCACCTGTTGGCGCAGCACTTTTTCCCGGTCCACATCCACGTAGACTTGCGGCGCGTGGGCGGTGTAAGTGGCGATGACGCGCGCCAGTTCCGGCCGCCGCTGCGCCGCCGCCACAAACCGGTCCAGGTTGTCGGCAAAGAAATCCCCGCCCGCCCCCGACCGGTCTTCCAGCACAAAGTTCACGCCCCCCGCGGCACCGATGCCCGGGATGGCAGGCGGCGAGAAAGCAAAGCAAATGCCTTCGCTCACCTGCGAGAGGTCCTGATTGAGGCGCATCTGTATGGCCTGGGCCTGCTGTTCCGGCGACCGGCGCTCGTCCCAGTCTTTGAACCGCACGAAAAAGATGGCGTCATAGGAACTCTGGGTTCCGCTCAGGATGCTGAACCCCATGATGGAAGTAATGTTTTGCACTCCAGGTACTTTCCGGACGATGTCTTCGACCTTCCGCACAGCCGCTGACGTGCGTTGCAATGACGCGCCTTTAGGCAACGTCAGTGTGATCATCAGGTAGCCCTGGTCTTCTTCAGGAAGGAAGGAAGTGGGCAGCTTCTTTCCCATGCCCACGCCGAGAACGGCGACCAGCGCCAGGAAAAGCAGGCTGAAAGCGGACTTGTGGATGAGCACGCGAGAGAAATTGATGTACCCCTCCCGGGAGCGCCTGAACACGCGGTTAAACCCGTTGAAAAACCAGCCGAGCGGACCGCGGGTGTGGTGGCGTGGCTTCAGAATCAGCGCGCAGAGCGCGGGGCTCAACGTGAGCGCGTTGAAGGCTGAGAAAATCACCGAAATAGCGATGGTAACCGCAAACTGCTGGTAGAGTCTGCCGGTGATTCCCGGAATAAACGCCGTCGGGACAAAGACCGCAGCGAGGACCAACGCAATAGCGATCACCGGCCCCGAGACCTGTTGCATCGCCAGCAGAGTGGCATCACGCGGCGTCATCCCCTCTTCAATATGGTGCTCAACCGCTTCCACCACCACAATAGCGTCGTCCACCACCAAGCCAATGGCCAGCACCAGCCCGAACAACGAGAGCGTGTTAATCGAAAACCCCAGCAGCGGGAAGACGACGAACGTCCCAATCAGGGAAACCGGCACCGCCAGCAAGGGAATCAGGGTGGGACGCCAGCCCTGGAGGAAGATGTAGACGACGAGAATGACCAGCAACAGGGCCTCAAACAGCGTAAGCAGGATTTCATGAATCCCTGCCGTGACCGCTTTCGTGGTGTCCACGCCGATTTCGTACTCGACGTCTTTGGGCAGCCGCGGGGCCAGTTCCTCCAGCTTGGCACGCACGCCCGCAGCCGCCTCGAGCGCATTCGAGCCGGGCAATTGGTAGATGCCGATGGCGGCGGCGGGTACGCCCCGGAATCGCGCATCGAAGCTGTAGGTTTGGGCGCCCAGTTCCATGCGCGCCACATCTTTGAGCCGCAGGGTTGACCCGTCCGGATTCGAGCGCACCACGATTTCGCCGAAATCCTCCGGCGTCACCAGGCGTCCCAGGGCCCGCACCGTGTAAGTGAATTCCTGCCCCTTGGGCACTGGTTCGCCGCCGATTTGCCCCACCGGGTTGACGGTGTTCTGCGCCTCGACCGCCGCCACAATCTGCGGCACCGTGACCCCCAGCTTGGCCAATTGATCCGGTTTCACCCAAATGCGCATCGCGTAAGGGCCGCCAAACACCTGCACGCGCCCCACCCCCGGCACGCGCGAAAGTTCATCCACGTAATTGATGTAGGCGTAATTGGTCAGAAAGTTCCGGTCGTACGTGGCGTGGGGGGAATAGAATGAGATGACCATCATCGCGGCCGCCCGGGACTTCTGCACAATGACGCCGGTCGTATTCACCATGGCTGGCAACTGCGGGGCAGCCTGCGACTCGCGAAGTTGGGTCAGAATCTGATCGATATTGGGGCTGGTGGTGACATCGAAATTCACCGTCAGAGTGGTGTTGCCCCAGTTGTCGTTGGTGGAATACATGTAATTCATGTAGTCCACACCGTTCATAAGACTCTCGATGGGAGTGGCGACGGACTCCTCCATGGTTCTTGCGTCGGCCCCGGGATACGTCGCGCGCACCTGGATTTCGGGTGGAATAATCTCGGGGAACTGGGCAATCGGAAGGGTGGCCATGGCCACCGCTCCGACGATGACCATCAAGATGGAAATCACCATCGCGACGATGGGGCGGTCGATAAAAAACTTGGAAATCATTGGCTTCCTTCCGGCCCCGGAGTCTCGAGCGTAGGCGTTACCAACATGCCATCGCGCACTTTCGAGGTGCCGTCCGTAACCACTTCTTCGCCCGCAGCCAAGCCGTCGTCGATGACCCACAACGGACCGACGCGATCCCCGACCTTCACCTTCCGGATGGAAATGCTGTTCTGCGCGGTGACGACGGCCACTTCGTAAGTTCCCTGTAGTTCCGTCACGCAGCGCTGCGGAACGAGAACCGCTCCTTGGCGTACGCCAACCAGCGCGCGAACGCGCCCAAACTGCCCGGGGCGGAGGATGTTCCCAGGATTGGGAAAAGCTCCGACCACCCGGATCGTTCCGGTCTGAGGATCCACCTGCCGGTCAGTGAAGATAACCTGCCCCTTGTGTGAATAAGTCGAACCGTTCGAGAGGATCAGGTCCAGCACCCGGGAATCCGAAGTATGCAGTAAATCGCCAGCTGAGTTTTTTTTCGGTAGGTTGGAGGCGAATTGAAGGTACTCCTGCTCGCTGATGGGGAAATAGACTTTGATGGGATCGAGCTGGGAAACCGTCGTGAGGACCGTCGCCGGTCCAACCAGATTACCCATCTGCGTCGTGGCGATTCCCGCGATCCCGTCCACAAGGGAACGGACGCTGGTGAATCCGAGGTTCAGTTGCGCCTGCTCGACCGCAGCCTCAGCAGCCTGAATAGAGGCCCGAGCCAGCATTTGCGCAGCCGTTTCGGCGTCAAGCTGGCTCTGCGCGATGGCCCGTTCCTTGACCAGGGGCGTGTCGCGCTTCACATTGACGTCAGCCAAGTAGAGTTGTGCCCGTGCTTGGGCCAGTTGCCCTTTCGCCTGGTCGAGCACCGCCTGGAACGGCCGCGGGTCGATTTCAAACAGCACATCACCCTTGTGGACGTAGGAGCCTTCCTTGTAGTTCTGGCTGATGAGATACCCGCTCACCTGGGGCTGAATCTGGGCGTTTACGTAGCCCTCCAGGGTTGCAACCCATTCGGCGTGGACGGGCACGTCCATTTGGATTGCCTTCACCACCCCCACCGGTGTGCGCGGACTTGCGGCGGCAAGCTGCGGCTTCGGACCGCCGCAACTCGGGCCCGTCAACACCTCGACCGCGAGCGCGGCCAGGATCAGGCTAACGCGCAGCCCGGCGGACGCCCCAGCGAAGGCCTTGGATATTGCCGGACAGGCGGCCGGTGGCAACACATGAGGACTGGATTCTTCTGGCTGGCGCCAAGAAACAAAGTCTATGCTCATCAAATTCAGCACCCTATTCTTAACAATACCTGGGACTTCAGACATTCTGACTGCCCTTCCAGTGCCCGCCTGCACTTGCTCACCGGTATCCAATGGTCTCACTGCCACCTCTGCCGGTCTCAGCCGAGCCTCTATATATAAATCATTTGATTGATATAATTCAACACCCATTCTATAATCGGCAGCGTGCGGTGGGGGATCCCCGTGAAACCGAACCGATTGTTATCCACCAAAACCCGGCCTACCAGCGACCGCGGCGAGGTCACGCGGCAACGCCTCCTCGAGGTGGCTATTCGGGTCTTTGCGGCGCGCGGCTTCGATGGCGCCCGCACCCGGGATATCGCCAAGGCGGCCAAGACGAACATTGTCTCGATTGCGTACTATTTCGGGAACAAGCAGGGACTTTACCATGCTGTGGCACTGCACGTGGCAGCCCGCTGGGCTGCTCATCAGAAACCCCTGGTCCAGCAGGCACGGACGTCAATGGCTCGCCCCGGAGTCACGCACCGCGAGTTGGTCGGGATACTCTGCACTTTGTTGTGCGACTTTGTCCGGCTTATCTTGGGCAACTTCCTACCCGACTGCTACGGAAAATTTCTCAGTCAGGCGGCCTCTGGGCCGGCCCGAGAATTTTCCGTCATAGAGCGCGGTCTTGCGCCGTTGCGGGTCACATTGGCCGAAGCCATCGCCGGGCTTGCCGGAGAATCCGCAGCCTCGTCTGCCACTCAAGTGCGGGCCCTGTCCATTATCGGGTCCTGTATTTGCTTCCGCCGCGACCGCCCCGCCGTGCTGCACGCGCTGAAATGGAAGCAGATCGGCGCCAAGGAGCTCAAGGTGATCGAGACGGCCATTGAGGCCAATATTCGGGCCATGTTCTCCCGATGAGGGACAGATTCAGTTCGTCCCTCGCTTGGCTAGATTGGGCATCGTTTCCCTTGTCGTCTTGAATTCCGAATTCGCCTTCCAGGTTAGGTAAACTTTTGCATTTGCGACGCGGTAGCCGACCGCTCCGAGAAGCTGCAGATCCTCGACGGCGCCGCGCAGGTCCCAGTAAGGCTTCAATTTGTCGGAGGGTTTGTGGTAATCCTCTGCGGTGAACTTCTCCCACGTCTCCAGCCTCCACCTCTCCGGCTTGCCAACATAATCCACGCCTTTGCTCGGATCCGGTACCGCCCCAGCAACCCCTCGATGGCCTTCTGCAGTTGCTCCCATAAGCAACGCTGTTCCGGGACGAAGCCGTGGGAGCCCTGGATGCTGCCAACTCCAAGGAGTATGTGCACATGCTGCGCCGGGCCATGGACCTGGGCGGGTTTCATCAAGCGATCTTCATCTGCCACACGCCACTCGTTTGGGAACTGGCAGATAGCATCCTTTCAGTCGGTGGCGGCTGTGTAGTGATGGGCAATCAGCAAGTAGCTTCTACTGAATGAGGCGGAGAGACTGCTGATCCGCGATCAGCGGATATGACCGGTAGGCCCAGAAAATACCGGCAATCAGTGTGTGCCAGTCGCGAGCCAGATTATCGATAGACTGGATTCCGCGCGACAGTTTCCGACATGCCGACTTTTCAGGCCCAAACCGCTCCAAGTGATATTGATTACCTGAAAATCGCTGGGGCGAGGGGATTTCCCACCAGGAATCGTCGGTTGTACCATCGGTAAACACTGCGGCGTTGATCGCGGGTAATCGCCACGGCTTCGGCCTCGCGATTACGTATTCGGAACCCTTGACGTTACTATGTCCTAGGTGTAGGTTCGTGTCCGGAACAAACTCTGCCAGGGAAATCGGAGGTCGGGACACTCAATAGCCCGAGCGCAACGATCGGCCAAGGGTCCTCAGAAGGCGACGCCGTAGGCACGCCACTGAGCAACCGGAACGATTCTGCTAGGAGACCATGAGTGGACAAGATCTGGCTGAAAAACTATCTCGCCCGTATGCCGTCAGAGATCGACCTAGACGAATTTTGCTCGATCAACCACCTACTGGAGACTGCCTTCCGGCGGTTCCCACAGCATTGGGCGTACCGAAACCTGGGTAAGACACTTACCTACGCGCAGGTCGACCGGTTGAGCCGCGATTTCGCCGCGTGGGTACAAGGCCTCATTCTGAAAAGAGGAGAATTGCATCCATGGGACATCTTGTAGGGAAGGACCTCTACCGTCAGGTCGGGCGCAAGGTGGACGGCCTGACCGCCAGGGCACCCTGGAACGACACGCTGCACCGGATCGTCAAGGAGCTGTTCTCCGAAGAAGAGGCCGAGGTCTTCGTGCGGATGCCGTACTCGTTGTCGCCGTTCGCTCACGTGGCCAAGGTGACGGGCATGGAGGAGGCGAAACTACGGACGCTCCTCGACGGTATGGGCGACAAGGGGCTAGTCACCGACTTCTGGCTCGGTGACGGCTACTGGTATATGCCGAGCCCGCTGTTCATCGGCCTTTTTGAGTTCACGATGATGCGAACCGGCGAGGGGGTGGACTCACGCTTGCTGGGGACATTGTTCAACCAGTACCTTGAGGACGGCGCCGCCTTTACCGCCAACACCCAAGGCGGCAAGCGGGTGTTCGTTGAACGGGTTCTGCCGCACCAGGAAGCGCTCGGCGAGCACGTGGAGATCCTCGACTACGAAAAAGCCTCCGCGATTGTCGACCGCTCGCAGCGGTTCGCCCTCGGGATCTGCTCGTGCCGGCACGAGAAACAGCACGCCGGAGCGCGAGGCTGCCGCACTCCCCTCGAGGTGTGCTCGACCTTCGGGATCGCCGCCGATTATATGATCCGCCACAAACTTGCGCGCGAGGTCTCGAAGTCCGAAATGCGCGACAACTTTGCCCGCTCACGGGAACTTGGGCTTGTGTTCTGCGCGGACAACGTGCAACAGGGTGTAATGTTCGTCTGCCAATGCTGCGGTTGCTGCTGCAATGCCCTTCGGGCCATCAGCCGTTTTGGCTGCACGAACTTCGTCACCACCTCATCGTTCATCGCCGACTCGGACCCGGCCACCTGTAAAGGGTGCGGAAAATGCGCCAAGGCGTGTCCGATCGAGGCGATCGAGATGGTCGCTGATGGTGACGGCGTAAAGCCGAAGGCGAAGAAGCCGCGCATTGACCTTGATGTATGCCTGGGTTGCGGCGTGTGTGCGCTCAAGTGCGACTTCCGTGCGATGCGGCTCGTAAACAGACCGCAGCGGGTGCTCCACCCGGAGACGACGTTCCAGCGCGTCATTCTCCAGTGTTTGGAACGCGGCACGCTGCAAAACCAGCTCTTCGACAACCCCTCGAGCCGGACGCAGGGTGCGGTGCGGGCGATCATCGGCGCCTTCCTGAGCCTGCCCGTGGTCAAGAGGGCGCTGATGAGTGACGCCTTCCGTTCGCGCTTCCTGGCCGCGATGTCCGCGGGAGTCCGCGCGCAGGGCAGAACCGAGCTGCTCAGGTTCTGAGCCAACGAACCCCAGCGGGCTTTTGCTGCGAGGCCAAATCTTGACGCGCTGACCGGTGTACTCGGATCTCAAATCTCCGTGCCACGGTCCAGGCGCTCCTACTCGAGATGGCTGGCCTACGGTCCGGTTTATAAGTAGCTTGGTATCCGGCGACTGTTGACGGGGCAAAAACGACATAACACCGGCCGAAGGCCAATCCAATTTGCCGTAATTTCAGCAACCTGGAAACTTAACCCGTGCTGTTACGAAACGGGTTCCAAAGAAATAGATCCTCCCTAGTCGCCAAGGGGCGGCCTATTCCGCCCCTTTTTGCCAGCAGCCCATCGTGAGATCAGCTGACCCCCTCGGGTTCAATTCCCATCTTGTCGTTGACGGCGCTTTGGAGCCTCTGTTTGCAACCCAGGTATCTTTCAGTGGTCTGAATCAAAACGTGCCCGAGCAAGAATTGGATTTGATCCAGTTCGCCGCCCGCCAGATGGCAGAGCCGGGCGCATGTGCGGCGACTATGCCGAGATCGGCATAGTCGCCGCTATGCCGCGTGGAAAAATATGCCGAGCTGCCCTCTGCCCTCCTTGTGGTTTGCAGAGTCTGTGTTCGACGACTCGGCATAGTTTGGGGTCACTTTCTGGTATCCCATTAAGCCAGGAGGTGACCCATGCATCGATTCTTTTCCAAACCTGAAACTTTGCTGAGGCTGCGCCGCGGGCCTTTGGGTGATTACCTGGATCGGTACGCCGATTGGCTCTCCGCGCAAGGCTTCTGCCGGGCGGCCGCCCGGTCACATTTGGTCCAAATTGCAGATTTCAGTCTCTGGCTCGACAAGCAGGGGTTGATCCTCAACGACGTCCAGCCCACGGGAATCGACTCCTTCATCGAAGATCGACGGCGAAGGGTTAAACCCCACGCTGAGCGGTCCACACTACAGCGCGTCCTACGACTGGTGAGACCAGAGGCATGTACAAAGGTTTCTCCACCCCTCAACGCTTCCCAAGTTCTTCTTCAGGATTTCCGCCGCCATTTCCTGGAGGAGCGTGGAGCCGCCCTCGTGTCGTACCTCACGTTGCAGCCAATTCTCCGTCAGTTCCTTTCGGATTGCTTCCCTGGCGGGACAATCGACTGCGCGCGGCTGACTGCCCACGATGTCATTGGATTCGTGCGCCGTTACGCCTATCGTCACAGCCCAGGCCGTGCCAGGCTATTGGTCACAGCTCTCCGCGTCTTTCTCCGCTACTTGTGCCAGCGCGGGGATATCACGAGTGCTCTGGCAGCCTGCGTGCCTCGTGTGGCCATGTGGCCAGGATCAACTATCCCGAAGTTCCTTTCTTCAGACCAAGTTCGCCAAGTGCTGGCCCAGTGCGATCAGAACAGTGCCACCGGCATGCGGAATTACGCCATCCTGTTGCTGCTCTCCCGGCTGGGCTTCCGTGCCGATGAGATCGTACGGCTGACCCTCGATAACATCGACTGGGAGACCGGCTGCATCACCTTCCGCGGCAAAGGTGGGTACGGGGCACAGATGCCCTTGCCGGCCGACGTCGGAGAAGCGATTGTCCGCTATCTTCAGCGCGGGCGTCCCCGCTCGCCCTGCCGCCGATTGTTCCTCCGTCATGCAGCGCCTAAGGTCGGCTTTGCCAACTCTGGTGCCATTGCCACATTGGTGCGGCGGGCCATCATACGGGCTGGCATCAACTCCCAGCGTAAAGGTTCACATCTGTTCCGTCACAGTCTTGCCACACGTATGGTCAACGAGGGCTCTTCTCTTCCGGAGATTGCCGAGCTGCTCCGGCACCAATCGATCGAAACGACAAACCTCTATGCAGCCATTTTGTGGGCCACCTGAAGGAACAGCCGCCGGTCGCGGTCCTTCATGCGGCTTACCAGGTCCTGCAATTTGTTTAAGAAGCGAGCGTCACGAGGGGAGACCCCCGAAGGCTGCGGAGACTGTATCACCAGGATCATGGGTGGGCAAGATTACCCTGCGGTTTTGGAGGTGCGGCTCAGCTATACGAAGAAGTCCAGCGGCTTCCCATATACCTGAAGAAGCGTGCCCCACGCTTGAGGTCACGGTTCGGAAAGCCGTGGAAACTGAAACGGTGACGAGCTTCTAGGAAACTGAGCCAGTGTCCGGAGTCTTCATTAACGCTGCTTACACTTTTTCGATTCTGATCAGCTTCGCGTCGGCAATGGGAAGGGAGAGTTGCAAGACATCGGAAACGCGCATGCGGTCCGCCGAACTCCCGTACCGAACGAGATACTCTCCCTTCTCCAATCCCTTGAGCTCCAGCTCGGCCTTTTTCACGACTCCTGTCGAGTCACTCAGGCGGAGCTCCAACCGCTTCCCGGCATCGCTCAGGGCCACCTGGTCGACCTCTCCCTGCGCAGCCTCCAGATCGATCTTGTGCGGCACGAACCTCAGCCGCTTTTTCAGGCCATCCTGGGGATAGACGCGGACCTCCTTCCCAGAAGATTCCACTCGGCAACCGCAACCAATCAGGCCAAAGGAATCATCCTGGATGACATAGGACTTCACGGCCTTAAGAAAACCGAACTGCGCGATCCCGCCGTCCAAGGTCCTTGGGGGTACGAAGTCGAACACCCCCGGCGTGGAAATGAAATGCGCAAAGCACATACCGTCGGGAAGCAGGTCGACTTCCACGCTCATCACGCCCGCGAATCCCTTGATCAACGTATCCAGGTCGCCGGTGTCCTCGAACCCGCGCAGCAAGGCCCAGCCATTGGTCGACTCGGTGTACCAGCAGGTCAGATCGCCCTTGTTGTCATTGCCGTATTGAAACCAGATCGGCTGGTTCCCTCCTCGAAGTGCTTTAGTGATTTGCAGCGTCTTGAGGTTCTTCTCGGTATTACCGAAGTAGCGCGTAAAGAAATAGACTTGTTCGTGGGCGGTAGTGTCCACTGGGTACTCGGAAGCGTACGGATAGGGGTCGTTGAGGAAGACCTCGTTGCACTGCCGCATTTCCTCCAGCAGTTTGCCGTGTTCCTCCTGCCATCCTTCTTTTCCGAGGTCCTCGAGAATGTTCACAGCGTTCCCGCCGCCCATCACGCCGACATGTCCCCAGGGGTCCGTCTGGAACATTTGCAGGCAGGTCCGGTACGACATCCTCAGGTATTCCTCCGGGCTCTTGCGCGTCAGCAGCCCATAGCGCTTGCCGATGCGGTACAGGGCGTGATAAATGTTCATGACGTGAGCGTAGTTGTACGCTCGATAGGTCGTCTTGGATCGTTCCTCCGTCCAATGGCTCCAGGGGCTCGATGGATACCTTTCCTTCCAATAAAGCGAGGCGCGGACGGCGTACGTCTCGGGATTCTGAATGTACTTGAACAGGCAATCGGCGACATAGGTCTCCAGGGTCGCCACTTCTTTCGGGGAAGGATAGTAGACGTTCTTCTCGGCCAAGAACAAAGGCTCTGAAAAGCCGAATTCGGCGTCGCTTCCGCCCACCTCCGACACTTCATCAGAGTCGAGGAAAGTGCTCCCGATGCGATGGTCAAAGGGCAAGAACATGTGGTGCCGGTGATAGGGATCCTCGGGGTTCTCGTAGAATTCCCGTTCCACAATGAACCGCCCCCGGGCCTTCAGCAGTTGCGCGATGTCCTCGATGCAGTAGAAGTGCAGATTGGTCCAGCGGCCGCCATAGTGCAATCTCAGGCTCTTCTGGCCTCGGCCCTTGAATGACAGCGTCAGCAAGGTTTTGTCATCGACGCGCTTCTTTTCCTTGACCGTAATGTCGTCGGAAAGGAAATCGATTTTCTCCACGTCGGATTTCGATTTCAACTCCACGAAGGCGTCGGTATTCTCCTGAACCACCATGGAGGGCAGAACCCGGATGCCGAGGTTGCCCGCTTTGCAGAGCTCCTCCCGAATCGCGTCATAACTCTCCACGAAGGCGAAGCGCAGTTGGCAAGACCACTTCTCCCCGGGCTGTAAGACCAGCGAGGTGTGCCCGTTCACCCAGGGATTTTTGTCCCATTTCCGCAAGTTCTTTGTGGCCCAAGAATGGATGGCCAGAATGTTTGGTCCATCCCACCAGTACACCTGTTCACCGAAAGAACTGCCGTCACGATAGACGCACTCAAATGCCGTGTCCTGCATGGCCTGGAGAAGAAGAAACGGCGCATTGCCCAGAGGGCGCTGGATGAGCACGTAGGAGCTGTGCCCGCCTGCAAAGTGGTGAGCCACGACCTTCTGCTCGTGGAACAGTTTCTGGATCCGCGGGTATTGCTCGTGGTAGACGGAGAAGGAATCGGCGGGAATTCTCAGCGGGTGCTCTGTCTCGTCAGGGGGAAAAGGCCGGCCGGTTTGGGGATCCAGGTAGAACTCGCCGTAGTCATCGTTCACCGTCAAGGGGAATCCGAGTTCGCCGATCTCCAGGACGTGATCCGTGACGTTGCGGAGTTCGACATCCCAGAACAGCGAATTGTCCTCTCCACTGGGATACTTCATGGCGAGACTGAAACTCCGGATACCGTCCTCATTTTTCGAGGCTCCCTCATAGTTAACGGCGAACGTTCCTGCGTCGAAGCTCACCCGCCGAATATCACCGGACCTTCCGGTCAGCTCCGGCCTCCACTTTCCCTCCAGGATGAACTGCACGCGTGGCGACCAATGGCGATGTGCCGGGTTGGTGTCGGTGATGTCCCAGACGGCAGTGACGAGATCCCCGGTCCATCGGGAGTTGGAGGCATCAACCCCGGGCGTGTTGTGTTCGTTCCCGATAAAGTTCGTCCCCAGCGGGTCGCCCTTCTTGGTGATCGACGAAATCGAACCGTACCTTCGGTCGAAAGCGACGATCATGTCCCCTGCGGTCAGTTCAACAAAATGATTTTCGTGTGGGCCCATGGGAGCGTGCGAGGTGAGGGAAGCTGGTTCCGCGCGCTGGACCGCTTCCGCCAATTGACGAGCGGGCGGTTCCCCACCCTGCGCCGCCTGCGCCAACTGATCAGCAGGGGGGGGGCCTTCCCTGAACCAACGGCCAATATAGTCGTCGCACCCGCTACACCCACATCCTTAAAGAGCTCCCGGCGAGTCATTCGCTTGCTCATGGTTGCCTCCCTGATCAGGAATCGTCTGGCCTTGCAATGCTCGTGCGCTTCCCGGGCCTCGAATTCAGACGCATGCGTCCCCCGAGCCGTTCTCATCAGCCTGTCCGTGCACCCCGCGCCCACACAAGTCGACCACCCGCCACTTGGACAAGCGCGATCCAGCAGCATTTCGGTCCCCCGCCGGATGCGGAGCGCCACTTGTTCAGTTTTGCAGCAAAGGCTGTCCTGACCCTCGTGCATAAGGGCGATCACGAGGCAGTCCTGGGCGGAAAACTCAGTTTGCTCGCAGACTGCCACGTAGGCCGGGACGTTTCGCTGCTGGGCGTAGATGGCGCGCAGTACCTCGAACCGGCGGCGGGACGGTTGCCCGGTCTTGTCATTTACCTGGGATAAACCCCTTGCCGCACGCTCGAGGGTGGCGAGGCCCGCTTTATATAACACCTTTACGACCTCGAGTTCAAGTTGGCAGGTGTTTTCAGCCCGGGTACTTTGAAAAGGCGGCTTAGTGTAGACCTCCCCCCTTGCGGTGGTCGCCGGCGGCAGGGCACCATCGCGCCGATGTTTCTGTGAGCGAATCTCCGGCACAAGGATGGCAAGGGTCACACCTACTGGTCTTTGGTTGAGACCGTGCGGACACCGGACGGGCCGCGCCAGCGCGCCCTCTGCTACTTGGGTGAACTGAACGGGTCTGCCCCTGCGTGCTGGCTGAAAACGATCCAGGTCTTCAACGAACAAGGCGAGAGCCATCGACTGAAATTATTTGCCTCTGAGGTCGAGCTGCACGCAGACGATACGGGTTTGGCGCGCGTGCGGCTCGACCAGGTGCGGCTGGGGCGGCCGCGCCGGTTTGGAGGCGGGCAATCCGCTTGCGACGCGTCACCATGCCCAACACCGAGCAGAGAGAACTCCTCGACCTACTCGGGATCACGGTGTCCGATCGGCTCAGTTTTGACTTCGAATGTCGTGTAGACATGGCGAGGACCTGAACTGATTCCAGTGCACTTGGCCGATTTTTCGACGCGCTCGTTACGAACTTGGGTTAGAGCGGGTCCGCACGCAGGAAGGGCTTACGGCGTCGCGCATTGCCTCTGAAAAGTATTCTAGCTTCTTCGATCGCAATGAGGCCCATTGCGGTCGAGGTTGCAGTGGCTCCGGACCTTCGGCGAAAGCCCAACCTTGCCGGACGTAGGATCCACATGGCAGGACAATCGATCATAACTGATCTCATGCCGCTCCCAATCTCGTTTCACGCGACGACGTCCGGCAGCTCGGGAAGACGCACCTTCGAGCCAATGAAGCTGTAATAAGTGACGAATGCGTAGCAGAACAGCGGAACGAGCAGGGCCATGGCCATGCTATGGCTTATCTGGAATACCAACCCCATGATGGGGGTGAAGACCGCCCCGCCGATAATTGCCATGATGATGATTGATCCACCCAGCTTCGTGTTGGGGCCCAACTCCTTGATTCCCAACGCAAAGATGGTCGGGAACATGAGGGACATGAAGAAACTGGTGAGGAAGACTGCGAAGACGCCGACCCACCCTGGGAACAGAATCCCCACGCCCGCCAGTGCCATGTTGATGCAGCCATAAATCCCCATGAGCCTGCTTGGCTGGACAAACTTCATGAGATAGGTAGCCGTGAACCTCCCGACCCCAAATGCCACAAGCGTCCCGGTCAGAAAGTAGCCTGCAATCTTTTCCGGTTCCCGGGTGTAATCCTGAATGTACGCAATGTAGTAGCTCCATGTGCCCACTTGGGCTCCGACATAGAAGAACTGAGCCACCACGCCCTGAACAAAGTGCGGGTAGCGAAACAAGTTTCGCAAGTGGCTGCGCTGACGGCTGCCTTCGGATTCCACCTCTTCAGCGATTCTGGGGAATCTGGTCCCGAGTATCAGCAGCGCCCAGGCAAAGACAATCGCCCCCAGCACGAGATACGGGGTGACGACTCTCATGGTCTCCGCCTGCAGGTACGGGTCAAACCTACCCGCCGCCTTCAGGGAGTCAATCTGCTGAGGACTCAGTTCGACGCCGGAAAAGACGAAGACCGTACCGACCAACACGCCGATGACTGCTCCCACGGGATTGAACGCCTGGGAGAAGTTGAGCCGCCGTTCCGAGGTTCGTGGATCACCCAGCGTGGCGATGAAAGGGTTCGCCCCGGTTTCCAGAAAGGCCAACCCGCTGGCAATTACGAACAAGGCCAACAGGAAGAATCCGTACTGCCGAACGTGCGCGGCCGGCCAAAAGAGAAACGTACCTGTGCTGTATAAGAAGAGTCCCGTCACCAAACCTGCTTTGTAGCCATACTTCCGCATCAGGAACCCAGCAGGCATGGAAAGAAGAAAGTACCCCATATAGAAGGCTGATTGAATCAATCCCGCCTTGAAGCGGGTGATTTCGAAGGATTTCATAAACTGCTTGATAAGAATGTCATTCAAATTGTTGGGAATGCCCCAAAGCAGAAACAGCGCCGTCACCAGAACAAAGGGCAAGGTATTACCGGGTGAGAACAATCGGGCCGGCCGAACCGGGGTTAGATTCTCTTCCACCTGTGGCATGTGGGAGGCTCCGTGACTTTCAATGTTGGATCATGCTAGTCCAGACCAGCGAGCGCGCTTTTGTTTTTCGGTGCCGGCGCCGTCGACCTCCTAATAATCAACCGAGTCTCGACCAAGTACTCGGCGCCGTGCCGAAATAAACAGGTGCGCAGGCCCACAGCGCAGAGGTCTTTCGCTATGTGCCCTGCGCGCCACTGGGGAGAGTCCAGTCGGCCGCGTCTGTAACCACTGAGAATCGATCGTGACGTGGTGCAGTTACGGCCTTCTCGGCACACCTGTCTGCGCGTTACCAAAGAGTACTGACATGGCCAAGAGGCCAGTAGCATGAACGCTGCTTCTCAACAGCGGTCGTCGCTGTCTAACACCCCTATTGCGGCCGAACAGGTCCCGTAGACTCCCGCACCACCAATTCGGGATCAATCAGGAACGTCCTACCCCCTCGCTGGCACTCCCCATCATCAGCGACCAGAGCCTCAAAGACCATATGCCCGATCTGTTTCCTTGAAACGTCTAAGGTCGTCAAGGCAGGATAGGCAAACTCTGAGAAAGTGATATTGTCATGACCGATGACCGACACCGCCTCCGGAACCCGGAGGCTGTGCTCGCGCAGGGCCGTTAAGACGCCCAGGGCCATGTAATCATTTGCGGAGATGATTGCGGTCGGTCTGAACCCTGAAGCCAACAACTGGCTGGTGGCTTGCTGGCCTCCGTGGGGACCATCATCGTCGGCCACGACAGTGTATTCCACCTCGGGGGAATGCCTTATCACGTCCAGGAAAGCCTTCTTCCGTTCCAGGGCAGACCCAACGGCCAGGTGCTGACACACGAAGGCTAGGCGACGGTGGCCCAGGGAACGAAGATACTTCACGACCTTGTGCATGCCGTTCAGGTAATTCGTGTTGATAATCGAAACGTTTCCCGCCCCCATGCCCACTCCGTAAACGACCACCGGGAGACCACTTCCCTCGAGCTCGTGTAATAATGCGGCATTTGTTTCAGTCGCAATTAGCGCCAACCCTGCAACACGTCGTCCAATCATCAAACGTACGGAAGAAACCAGTTCACTTGGCTGGTAGTTCGTGTTTGCAACCACGACCTCGTACCCTCGCATACGAGCGCTTGACTCGAGCGACACCAAGATGTCCAGGAAAAAAGGGTTTTCCAAATTGGACGCAACCATCCCCAGGCAGCGGTTCTCGCCTTTCGCCAGGTTCCGGGCGAGGAGGTTTTGAGAGTAATGGAGTTCGCGCGCAACTCTGAGAACTCGAGTGCGCGTGGACCCTTTCACCAGTCCACTGTCGTTGAGAACTCTCGAGACCGTGGCGACGGATACCTTGGCTCTGACAGCGACATCCCTTAATTTCATTTTCTCTATATGTGAGTCTCAGTCTCCTGGAGCCAGACGGTTGTTAGCGATCTCGGCGACTACTTCTCGATCACACCGTCTCGCCGACAATATGGATAAAGAGCTCTGCCCCGCGGATGCATCATTTCTCAGAATCCCCGGAAGTCGGTACTCTGCCTCTGGGGGAGACCCTCCTTGGGGATTCGTTTCAGGACGACATATTGGATGCCATGCCCCTGGCAGAACGCTCGTTTCTCAGGTTTGTCTCCGTCCTCGTTCACTGCGTAGATATCCGGTTTGATGAGTGCGATTTCCGGTTCGGCGTCCATCCAGCCGTGCCCCGTGGATATCAGGGCTTGTTTGACATGGCGAACGGATTGCACCATGTATTGGCGCTCGTCCTGCGGAAACAAAGGGTGGCCTTCTCCCTTGAGTAACCTAACATTCGCATCATGTCCCACGACGACGTACAGGTCACCTAGTTGGGAAACCTCCTCAAAAAACCTGACGTGCCCCGAGTGAAACCAGTCAAAACAGCCAGTCACCACCACCTTCTTTCGCAACGATCGTTCTTTCTGGGCTCTGAACCGTGGCAGCGGGAAGCCCCCAAGGCTCTCTTGCCGCAAAACACGATATTGCACGACGCGCGACTTGCAGTAGGCCCTCTTTTGCGGAGTGTCACTTGCTTCGTCTACTGCCCAAATTTCGGGCGGTTGCTTATCGATCTGCGGTAAGGCATCACGCTCCACTCGCCCCGTCACCACCCTTACGTCGCCAACATAGCGGATGGCTTGCAGCAGGTATAGACGTTCTTGCGCAGGGAATTCAGGAGTTTTTCCTTCCAGGGCGCGTACCACCTCATCGGACCACATCATGACGTGCATGCGCCCCAACTTGGATGCTCCCTCCAGGAAGCGCACGTGCCTCGACCCGAGGTTGTCAAAGCTTCCCGTTACAACGACGCTTCTCATGCCAGCCCCGTCATTTCGCAAGCCGGACCTTAACGTGGAAAGAGCCCGGTACCATGTCCTCAGTGGCGACGTACAGATAGCCCCCGCCACACCCGGAGTACATTGCTCCAGCATATCTGGCTTGGTAGTACCTTAGAATTCGGAGCAGATCGACGGTGATGGCCGGATGCCTGACGGTGTGAGGCAGAAGTGCCTCCCAGCACCTCATGCACTCATTCAGGGAAGCGCCCAGACTTTCGACGTCCTTGGCCAGAATCGCATCAAAGCACTGCTTGCCTGACTGGCCCAGCCTCTGTATCCACTCGGGATGGAGATTCTTCTCGCCTAGGGGGGTGTATCCATCGGGACGCTGAGTGACAGGCAGGATGTGGATCACTCCTTCCAACCAGTGGCCGACACCAGGGTCGTTGTTCGATTCAATATGCGCAGGGAACAATCCGCCTTCCCACCTAAAGTCATAGTCCAGTCTGCTGACACCTGGATAAATCAGACCGACCATGTCCTGCGATCCCGATGGTTCCGGCTTGCCGTCGTTTTCTGAGGCGTACAATTCCCTGACCAGGTCCTGAGGATCTCTGTCCGGCAACGTCTCGTTCCACAGTTTCCTGGCGACCTCGCGGGTGCTGGTGGCTATCCCGGATCGATCCATGAAGCGGAAGGTCGGTTCCACGCCTACCACGACAATGGAGCCGGGGGGAGAAGGGTTGAGCTTCGACACAAATGGCTGGTCAATCCAACCGCCGGCCAAAGCCATTCGGTAGGGAATCTTGCCGATCAGCGCGGTGAGGTCAGCGTCTTTTTGCAGGTCCATGAGCCTTTGCCACTTGGGAATGCTTGCTCAATAGGGCGTACGTCTCCCGGCCTTCCGGTCAGCATATTGCTGCTCGATCCACGCATAGGTTGCCTTCAGTCCTTGCTGCACCGGCGTATGAGGCTCCCAATTGAGGATCCTCTTGATCATGGTGTTATCGCTGTTGCGGCCGGCGACACCCCTCGGAGCCTCAAGGTCATACTTGCGTAGGAGCCTGACCCCTGCGATCTCTTCGACGAGGCTGACCAAACTGTTGATGGAAAGAAGCTCACTCGAGCCAAGGTTGATGGGAGTAGCAATCAAGTCGTCGCAGTGCATGATCATGTCTATGCCCCGGACGCAGTCATCGATGTACATGAAACTGCGTGTGGCAGTGCCATCGCCCCAGATCACGATCTCGTGCTTACCGCTGTCCTTCGCTTCGATGACTTTGCGGCAGATGGCCGCTGGAGCTTTTTCGCGGCCACCGTCCCAAGTGCCATAAGGGCCGTACACATTGTGGAAGCGGGCAATCGCTGTTCTCAACCTTCGCTCCGCCCAGTACTCTTGGCAAAACATCTCGGACATGAGTTTCTCCCAGCCGTAGCCTCGTTCAGCCATGGCGGGGTACGCATCCGACTCCTTTAACGCCTTCACGTGGGGGTCCCTCTGCAGTTCGGTGTTGTATGCGCAGGCAGATGAGGAGAAGAAATATCTTTTCGCCCCGGCTCGGTAGGCAGCCTCGATCATATTCGTATTGATGAGAATGCTGCGCAGGCAGTCTATTCGGTATTTTTCGATAAAACCCATGCCACCCATGTCGGCCGCAAGGTTGTACACTTCGACAGCACCCTCGCAAGCTCTGACGCAGGTATTCCTTTCGCTCAGGTCCAGACAGAGGGCCTCCACACCGGGCACCTGCTGGTACCATTCCGGGAGCGGCTTCTTGTCAATGGCGCGGATCCGGGTGAATCCTTTATCGTGAAAATATCTGGTCAGGGCTCCCGCAATGAAGCCGCCTGCCCCTGTGACCACAATCAAATCGTCCTTTTCCATTGACGCATTGCTCCTTGTTGGCATCTGTTTGTCCGTTTCGATTCTCCATTGGGATTCGATAGCAAGGTCCCGCGGGGATGCGAGTCTCGGGGATGCGTCGCGGCTCGCTTTGGTCGTCCCGGTGGTTCCTCCCCCATGTTCTTGGCTCCGCCGCTCCTCGCTTGTCGCTTGTCGCAGAACCGCACGGCTGCCCGACTCGGGAGTGTCAGATTCCTCACGATGAACCCCACTCGCGGGAGCGGCCGCCCGGATGGTCTTCTAATCAAATGAAAGTGACTTTAAACGTGATCGCATAATCCGACGGCTTTTCCGCCGGCAACTGCACCTTCAGGCCTGTCGCCTCCTGGGTCCAGTTCAGGCGGCCCGGATGGCCCAGCAGTTCCACATTGCCGATCTTGCCCGGTGACTGCAGGCTTGCCGTACCCAGCGCCTGCACCGTGGCCTCCTTCTCCGGCCAGCCCATGACGAACGCGTAAAGCGTATTCTCCCTGGTGGTAAAACGAACGTCGCCCGCCGTCAAAGGCTGGCGCTTGCTTTCATTGAAACCTCCACCCGGCTTCTCAGAGTGCGTGGTGGGACCCTCGCCAAAGATCTTCCACGGGCGCGTGCCGTAGATTCCTTCGCTGTTCACGGTCATCCAGTCGGTGATCCCGGCGAGGACCTTCAACTCATCAGGGTCAGGTTGGCCACTGTTGGGTAGGGGGAAATTCAACAGCAGATTTCCGTTCTGGCTCACGATATCCACGAGCAGGTCCACGACCGTCTTCGCGGATTTGTAACGATGCTGCTCGTACACCTCGCGGTTGTAATGCCACTCGCCAATGCAGGTATCGGTTTGCCAGGGAGCGGGCCGGATCTGGTTTGCCAGGCCGCGTTCGTAGTCCAGCACACAGGTGCCGACCGCGCAATCTTCCGGCCGCTTGCTGGTGTAAACCGCCTGCGTCTGCCCCCCATGCAATTCCGCGCTTAGGTTGTAGAGGTTGGCCACCGCATTGTAGCCATAGTTCTCAAACGGCAGAGGTCCGTCGGTGTACAGGAGGTCGGGGTGGTAATTGTCCACCAGATCCTGAATGCGCAGGAACCATTGGCGCTTCCAGGACTCGGGGATGCCGTCATCGTTCCAGCCGAACTGTTCAGGAGTGGCCTGGGCCCACTTTGCGACACTTGCGTCGTGGTAAAGATCCGCAAAGGCCGGATCGGCGCCGTCGTACGGCACGCCTGCGAGCGGTCCTGTCTTGTCGCTTCCATGACTCACGGCGAACCATTTGTAGCTGATCCACAGGTGTTCGCTGACGCCGAACCTGAGTCCGTGCTTCAATGCTCCCGTCCGCCACAGGCCCACTACGTCCTTATGCGGTCCCACCTTTACCGCGTTCCAGCGGGTGTGCCGGGAGTTCCACAGATCGAAGTTGTCGTGATGCACGCCCATGCTCACGAAGTATTTGGCGCCCGCCTCTTTGTAGAGCCTCATCAAGTGCTCCGGCTCGAACTCGGCGGCTTTCCAGAGCGGACAGAGATCCTTAAAGCCAACCTTGGACGGGTGGCCGTAGCGCGCCACGTGGTAGTCGTACTGACGGCTGCCCTGGATGTACATGTTGCGGGCATACCAGTCTCCTTGCTCCACTGAGGATTGCGGCCCCCAATGCGCCCAGATGCCAAACTTGGCGTCTCGAAACCAATCGGGGACCTGGTATTGCTGAAGCGATTTTTGCGTCCCTTCAAAGGGACCCATGTGAATCTCGAGCCCGGTCTCAGCGCGGAGACGCCGGCCAAAAGCCAGGGCGGGCGCGACGCCCACCAATGCCTTCATCGCAGTTCGCCTAGTTATATCCATGTCATGTGTCCTTTCGCTTTCAAGGTTTGACTCCCTCGACCTTCGTTAGAGATTGACCACTGATTTCAGCTCACTCTTTTCGAACCCTGGATAGCTGTCGTCAAAAAGAATCGAGAACCTTCGCGCCTTAACTAACAGGTCGGTGTATTGCACAGGCTCGGCAAATTCGATCCTGGCACCGTAGCGGACATAGAGCGGCAGCCGCGACAAGGGAGATTTCACTTCCTTCAGCCGCTCGGGTCCCGTGACGACTCGGCCGCTCCAAAAATCCACCCATTTGGCCTCTGGCAGATAAACATCGCGGGTGCCCGAAGCGTCTAGCACCGGGCAAACCAAGAACGAGTCTCCCAGCATGTACTCGTCGGAAACCGCCCAAACTGTGGCATCGTCCGGCCATTCGAGGATGAGCGAACGAAACATTGGATAACCGCTTCGACAGCATTGTTCGGCCTGAGTGAGAAGGTAGGGAAGCAGCGCGTAGCGGAACCTCAGCCATTGCCGTGCAATGTCGGAAACCGAGGGATATTCCCAGGGCTCCCGGGGCGTCGAGCCGTGGTAACGCATGTGTGAGGTGAAGGTTCCTACCTGGGTCCATCGTATGTAGAGTTCCGGCGAGGGCCTCGTCGTCATGAAATTCGGGACTCCGTAGAAGCCCGGGACGTCATGACTCCAAAATCCAAATCCCGAAAGTCCTAGATGCATGCCTCCGCAGATAGTGCCGGCCAGGCCGTCAAACGTGCATGCGCTGTCACCTCCCCAGTGCACCGGGTAACGCTGGCTGCCGGCCCAACCGGACCGAGCCCATTCGATATTATCCCCGCGCACCCGGTGGGTGACCTCCCAAACGGCCCTCTGGTAGAGCAGCGGAAACAAATGCCCGTACTTTGCGGCGGGGGCGCCCTTGTAAATGGCCTCGGTGTCGATGGACTCACCGAAATCCGCCTTGATGGCGGACGCGCCCATGTTCAAAAGCTTCTCCAACATCTCCTGATACCAGGCAACGGCGGCGGGATTGGTGAAATCGATGGTGTACCCCAGCTCCACGCCGGTGGAGGGATCGGTGGGCTTTCCCACGAATCCTTTCTCAAGAGCGAGTTTCGCCAGCGGCAGATCGCGATTGATGTGCGGGTACTGCCACAAGGAGACCCGGAAACCCTGTTCTCGCATACGTCGGAAGAAATCCGGTGGATCAGGAAACCGTTCCCTGGAAAATGTCCAATCGCATTTCCACTCCTGCGCAAACCAGCCGGTATCCACATGTAGGACGTCGAAGGGATACTGCTCCTTCCTTAGGCGGCTGGCGATCGCGCTCACTTCCTGGTCGGAATGATAGGTCATCCGGCTCATCCAGGCCCCGAAGGACCAAACGGGAGGCATCTTGGGGAAGCCGGTAATGCGGCGGTAGTTGAGAAGCACTCGTTCCGGGCTCCCGCCGCCAATGAAGAACATATCGAGCGCATCATCCTCCAACAGCCATTGCACCGCGCGCGTGGAATGATGGCCGATGTCAAGCCTCATTCGCACGGTCGAGTGAGCAAACAGGCCGTAACGCCGCGAACTCATGAGGAAGGGAATGTTCTTATACGCGCGGTCGTTGTTGACGCCCAAGGCATCGACGTTGACCAAATCGATTTGCCTGCCGAACAAGTCGAGGCGATCAAAGCGCTCACCGGTCCCACAGAAATGCTCCCCGGGATGAAGATAGAGCGAGATGCCCGTGGTTGCCGGGCCGTGCGCGCGATCTAGGAACAAGGCGGCGAAAGAGTCCCACTGCCCGCTGGCCTCGACGAAGTGGTCCTGACCTTGAAACTCGATGTTGACCGTCCCATCCGGTGAGATCACGGGGGCAAAATCGCCAGATCCGGTTTTGAATCGTGCCATGACATCGGACGAGACCACCCAGCCATTCTCATCCTTGCTCAGGCGAGCTGGTGTCTTCTTCATAGCGGGAGACCATTCGAGCATAGGGCTCTCGTCGGCCAATGGCCGATTACTGCGGGAAACGAGCATACGCACAACCTGATCGCCGTACAGCCGGACGCGAATCCAAGCTGTACCGGCCTCGGCGCCGTCTCTGAGCTGGGGCGAGAGGGTGATGAGTGGTGCAGTAAATAGAACGTCGCCATTTTCCTCAACAGCGGATGCAACACGGCCAATCCTGTAAAGCGTGTCCTTTGAAAGGTCGGTCCCCAGGAGGTCTCTCAGATAGGTCTTTGCCTGGAACCAATCACGCTGGCCTACTCCCTGTTCCGGTGGAGCGGCCGCCTGTCCCGATCTCGACGCCACGCCTAGTACGGCTCCAGTCGCGGCCATCTTTTTAGTAAACTCCCTGCGATTGAATCTATGTGTGCTCACAGATCCTCCTCCATGTTTCTGAGAGTTGCAGCCCCGTTGATCCCTATTTCAGGGCGGATTGCTGCGGGATGTACGTCGCCTAGCCTACGCATACAGGGGTCTAACCTTGAACACATAGGCGAGGTCGCAGGGCCTCTGGGCAGGAAGGGCAATTGTCAACCCGGCTCCGTCCCGTGTCCATTCGAGCTTGGTTCCGGCGCCCACCAGCTCAATACTTGTGACCTCTCCCTGATAGTAGGGCGAAGTCGAAGCAAGCGATTTGATGGTTAGCTTACCGTTATCCGGCCAGCCCAAGGTGATCGCATAAAGCGTGTCGCCCTTTGTAGTGAACCGGATGTCCTCAGGGGTATAAGGTCGTGGCTTGCCCTGGTACAGCGAGGCCTCGCCGATTTTTGTAGGACCCTCGCCGAAGATCTTCCAGGGCCGTGTGCCGAATATGGCCTCGCTGTTCATGCCCATCCACTTGGCCATCTCTCCGAGGAAATTTACCTCGTCGTCGTCGATCGTGCCGTCACCTCTCACTGGGATGTTCAACAGCAGGTTGCCGTTCTTGCTCACGATATCCACCAACATCGGGACGATGATCGCAGCGGATCTGTACTTGATGCCTCGCTTGTAGTGCCACTGGCCGATGCAGGTGTCCGTCTGCCAGGGGTGCGGCATCAACTTCTCACTGCGGGACATCTCGTGGTCTTCCACCAGAGCTCCTTGCAGCGGTTCCGGCACCTCCTTGATATTGAGGACGGCCTCCAACTTCCCCCCGTGGCTCTGGATGTTCGAGTTGTAGTAGTAGGCTGCAATCTGTGGAGCGAGGTCGGGGATCCCGAGCCATGCATCCAGTCGGATGTTCGGAGCCACATCGTGCACAATCTGCACTGAGTCGTCGAAGTACAGCAGGTCGGGATCATACTTATTGATCAGGTCCTGGACCCGAAGCATGCAAGTGCGCGTGTACTCGGGACAGGGGTCATCCTGTTTGTGCGGCGGTCCGTAAAGAGAACGCAGGTCGAACCCTTCCCACCATTGGCCTTTCCCGTCGGCGTTGGTGAGGTTCCCGTCATACGGTACACCCTTCAAGGGACCTTCCTTGTCGCTGCCATACTTTACGGGCATAAACTCGCCCCAGGTGCGTCCCGGCGTAGCGTGGAAGGTAACTCCGAACCGCAAGCCGTGCTCCCGCGCAGTCCGCGCCCAGATCCCAACGATATCTTTTTTCGGCCCAATGTTCACTGAGTTCCACGGCTGGTATTTTGAATCCCAGCAGTCGAAGTTGTCGTGATGGTTCCCCAGGGCCACGAAATACTTGGCGCCCACCTTCTTGTAAAGCTGGATCAAGCGTTCGGGGTCCCAGTTTTCAGCTTTCCAAATGTGGCAAATGTCTTTGTAGCCGAATTTGGAGGGGTGTCCATAGTGTGCAACGTGATAATTGTATTGCTCGCTCCCTTGAAGGTACATATTTCGGGCATACCAATCGCCATCCTCCGGCACACACTGCGGGCTCCAGTGCGCCCACATCCCAAACTTGGCGTCACGGAACCATTCGGGATATTCATATTGCTTCAGGGATTCCCAGTAGGGCTGGAAGGGGCCAGGCACGGCTGTCTCAACCAACGGTCTGCCTGGTTTCGTTTCCTGCGCTCCCCATAGTTGGGTTCCGGCAAGTACCGCCAAACTGGATTTGACGAACTGTCTTCTGCCTGTCGATTCTTTTCTCACGGTATATGCTCCTCACCTGGGCAAATTGTAGGGTACTTTCCCTCTCTGAGCTCTCGAGACTAACAATTCAATTCGAGCCGGAAACGGAAGGTTGCAGGCGATCCATGATACGCAGAGCGTTCGCGGCGTCCGCATCCTGCGGGTTTGTTCCGAGCGCGAGCTGGAGTTCGCCTCTTGCGCGGACGAGGTCGCCTTTTCGCGCATACATCAATCCCAGGTTTCGGTGCAACACCGGAAGTTGCTCACACTTCTCACAAAGCTTGATGGCTTCCTGCAACTGCTCCACGGCTTGCGGCCAGTTGCGAGCGTCTGCCGCCTCCAACGCGAAGTTGTTTAACACTTTAACTTGGCTGGAAAGCTGCCGAGACCGCTGAAGTGCCTGGAAGCGATCCATGTATTGCTTTGCTTCCGGATCGTGCAGGGAATTAAGGGTCCGCGCCAGGTTGTATAGACAAGATGAATTCTCAGGATCGGTCGCCACCGCCGTTTTCCAGCGCCTGATCGCCTCCTGCGTCTTCCCCTGGTGAAGCAAGTTTTGCCCTAACAGGTATAACCCACCTGAGTTCCCAGGCTCGAGCGCTACAAGCCGTTCCAAGAGGGCAGTGGAGCGAGAAGAGGGTCCTAAGACCGCAGCAAGCAGGTAGAGGGCGCCGGGGTAGTCCGGAGACAGGCGGACGGCGTTCTCGAGGAACGGGAGTGCTTCTTGCCATCGGCTGAGATCATAAAGCACGCGGCCCTTATTGTAATGAGCGACGGCTGACTGCGGCGCCAGACGGATCGCCTCAGTGAATTCTCCCAGTGCGCCCGTCAGATCGAATTGGTCCGCAAGAGCTATCCCCAGGTTGAGATGAGCTTCTTCAGACCCGGGGTCCAGCGAAACCACCTTTCTGAATGTCTGGACAGATTCTTCATGGCGGCCCATCTTGCCTTCAGCCATCCCGAGGGCCGTTAACGCGCCAATGTCGTCAGGATCCAGCCTGAGCGCCTGCTGGAACTGTTCCTGTGCGCCCGAGTAGGCCCCCTGCTTTGCCAGGGTGAGACCCAGGTTAAGGAATGCCTTGGTATATTTGGGGTCATTCTCCGTCGCCTGCAGAAAAAGCTTAGCCGCCTCCGGGTCATTCCCCTGCCGACTGTAAATCACACCCAGGTTGTTCTGGGCCTCCGCGAATCTCGGGTCGATCTCGAGGGCCACTTTGAATTCGCGTTCTGCGTCGCCGTCCTTGCCTGCTGCCAGGTACCCCAGGCCTAGCTGATTGTGAGCGGCGGCCATATTGGGATCGAGTTCGATGGCCTTCTCAAGTTCGGCGCGTTCGCCGTTTCGGTCTCCCAGTTTCGAGAGAGCCAGTGAGAGGTTGTAATGCCACTGCGCCTTGGCGGGGTCCAGTCGCACCGCTTCCGCGTAAGCCTTGGCAGCTTGCCCCACTCGCCCTTCAGCCATGAGCCGATTGCCTTCGTTATTGATGTTTCCGGCTGTGATCTCTTGAGTCTCGGCTGCTTTCAGACTCTGGAAAACCTGCATTTCCTGTTTCGAGCCGGTCCCATCCCCTTTCTTCCGCAAGTCCATAGCCAGTTGGTAATGGGCTTCGGGGCCTTTGGGATTGAGCTTGACGGCAGACTCGAGTTGCGCGATGGCGTCGTCGATTCGTCCTATCCGAGCGAGTGCAACGCCCAGATCGTAGCGAATATCGTAGTCTCGAGGATTGAGCTTTTCCGTTCGCGCCAGCGTTTCCACAGCGCGGTCCAACTGGTTTGAGGCCGCATATGCCGTGCCCAACTGGTGGTACCCCTCGTAACCCTGCGGATTACGACGGACGTACTCCTCCAGGTAGGAAATGGCGTCTGTGAAGCTACCCAGGTTGGTCAGCACCTTGCCAAGTGAGAGGCGTGCTTCGTCGTAGCGAGGATCGCAGCGCAAGGCTTCCTTGTATTCGGTAATTGCCGACTGATATCCGAGAGACGGACCCTCCTTCGCATAGAGGGCGGCAAGGTTGAAGTGTCCCTCCGCCAAGTCAGGGTGAGACTTGATTGCTTCTCGTAGCGTCGCGATGGCTCGGTCGGAATCTCCGCTCTCGGCGTAAGCTACTCCTAATGCCACCTGAAGTTGAGCGGACAGGTCCGCCGGGGGATTCGACTTCAATGCGTCCTGCAAGTAGGAAATTGCCGCAAGATATCTTTTTTGAACGATTAACAATTGAGCCAAATTGTGAGCTGCGTTCGCGAAGCCGGGGCCGCCCTGGGGCTCTAGCTTGAATCCTTCCGCAGCCTGGCGTAACATCCCAATCGCTTCCGTGTCCCTGCCTTGGCGGTCGTACAGAACCCCCAGGTTATTCAAGGCTTCCGCCAACTGGGGGCTGATGCGAATTGCAGATTTGAATTCGCGTTCCGCTCTGGCCCCGTTACCGTCGGCCATGTAGACTAATCCTAGGCGGTTATGTGCCGCAGCAAATTCTGGCTTTAGCGCGATAGTCTTTTCAAGTTCAGACCGCTCAGCTTTCCTGTCGCCTAACTTGGACAAGGCTAGCGATAGATCGAAGTGAATTGTTGCGTCTTCCGGGGAGAGCCTTAGAGCTTCACGGTAGTTCTCGACAGCGCCGTGAGCGTCCCCTTTCTTGAGGAGCTCGTTACCTTGGTTTGCCAGCACCTGAGCTCGATCCCTTTGCTCGCTTTGCTGGCGCAACAATTGAAATTCCTTCTCCTCCTGCTGGGCTTGTTCGTCGTCCCCTTTTTCCCTCCAAAGGCGGGCAAGCTCAAACCGGATTTCGGGCTTGCTAGGGTCCAGTGTCTCCGCTCTCTTCAGTTGTTCGATCGCCGGGTCGCCTTTCCCTAATCGTGCCAACACGAGACCCAGATTGTAGCGGATCTCAGAGTCATCCGGCCTTAGCTGGGCGGCACGCTGTAACGCATCGGAGGCCTCTGGGAATTTGTTCAGCCATTTATAGGCCCGGCCTTGCACAAAATACCCTTCGTAATCCTGGGGGTGTCGCCGCAGATATTTTTCTAACCACGGCAGCGCGCCCTCGAATTGACCGACCATAACCAAGGCCTTGGCGAGCGAGAGCTGAGCGACATCATTGCCCGGGTCCAAGCGCAAGCACTTTTCATACTCGCTTGCAGCCTCACGGTACTGTTCATCGTGTGCATAAGCAGTGGCCAGCTCGAAGTGCGCCTCAGGGGAGCCTGGATTAGCATTAACCAGATTCAGCAGAACGTCGACGGCAGCTCTGAAATCCTTAATTTCCCCGTAGGCCTCGGCCAGCGCTGCCTGTAATTGATAGCTCAGGGTTTGCGGGGGATTTGAGGCCAAGCCCTGCTTAAAGTCATAAATGGCTGCCGAATACTTCTTTTCTGAGAGTAAAGCCCGCCCGAGTTTGTAGCAGACCTCTGCATTGGCCGATCCAGCCTGCTTTTCCTGAGACCCATCCCCAGCTCCACGATCCTCAAGAGGCGCTTGGCCAGGCGTGGCTTGCTGACCTTCCAAGTTCGATGAGGGGTTATTCGGCGACTTCTCATATGATTCTGAAGCGAAGATTGCTCGCTTTAAAAGATGAAGGCCTGCCGGTCTGGGTGCTTCGTATGTGTGAGATTTCGCGAAAAGGGGGACCACAAGAATACAACAGAGCATTGCAAAGCGCGCGGCGGACTGACCATGTCGTGTTTGGCGCCCGGGCGTGCGCGCCCCTATCCCTCGAGCCAAAAGTCTTGCGAAGCTCTTCAGCATCCTCTAGATCCGATGCACTTCTTTGCGCAGATGCCGACAAACGCTACAGAAAACCCCGTGGGGCCATTACCCACACACGGCCGAAGATCTCCTTCCGTTGCAGACCCGCGGCGATTAATCCGTGTTTCGGGCCTGTCCGTTTCGGACAGCGCAGCTATAGCACCACTTCTCAACCTCAGCGTCCGCGCGGGGTTCACTGCACTCGATTTTCGCGGGGATTTTCCGCTTCCTGTCGCCCTGCCCGAAACTTAGCTTGCTTTGCGCTGCTGCGGCTCCGCTGGAAATTGGGGCGAGCGGAAGCGGCAACGCTACAACCCCTCCCGCCCGCCGTTTACATTGTACCGAATCCCCAAGTGAAACTCAGTAATAGAACTTCAGAGCAAACTGAATTTGCCGTTCTGTGCTCCTAGTACTTTGCACTACTCCAAAAAGATTCTGGTTCACGACGCTGTTCGGAACTCCCCAAGTCGGATGGTTCGGAAGATTAAATGCCTCGACTCGGAACTCGAATCGCTTGCTCTCGGTGATCGGGAAATCACGGAACAACGAAAGGTCCAGGTTCTTGTACGGGTCGGCGCGGTATGCATTCCGCCCCAGATTGCCAAACGTGTATGCCGCAGGAAGCGCAAAGGCGGCCGGGTTGAACCACTGCGCGCGGCTGGGATTTGAAATTTTCGGATCACCCACGAGGTTGGGCCGTTCGTAACAAGACGAGTTTCCAGTGTTTGCGATGTCGCCGCAGACTGAGATATTGTAAGGCAATCCTGAAGTGAAGGTGAGAATCCCGTTCAAGGCCCAATCGCCGAAGACGTAGTTCGCGGCGCGATTGCTGTTGAACCTTCGGCCCTTGCCGACGGGAAGTTGATAGGCCAAGCTCCCCGTGAGATTGTGCGTCAGATCGTATCCGGCTACACTCTTGTTCGCGTTCAGGTCATACATATTCTCGATGCTGCATCCTTCCGAGCAATACCAGCCGTCAGAACCAATATCCATTGTCTTGGACCAGGTGTACGAAACCATGTATGTCAAACCCTTGCTCGAAGTTCGATGCATCGAAAATTGGAATGCATTGTAGCTCGCCCGCCCGATACTCTTATCAAAAAACGTAGGGGTTATGTACGAGTAGGGGGCTCGTGCCGATACGGGTCCAGGACCGGGTACGGTAGCCGTATTTCCCATGGTCCCGATGTCCGTCCGGATGGACTCCGAGCCCACATAATTTGCGGTCAGAACGGTATTACCCCCCAGTTGGTGTTGGACTCCGAAGTTCCATTGGTCGGAATACGGAGCACGAAAGTTAGGTTCACCGTTCCAACTAGTTAACCCGAACGGAGTAGGCGGGGGATAAGCCCCTGTGAAACCGGCCATTGGATTCTCCGCGGTTATCGTGGGGACGGTTGAGTTCAGGTTTTCGGCTAAATTGAAGCCCACCGTGGGCCACTGCTGCATGTTCTGAGCTGACTGGTTCACGCCGGCCCAGTTGTCATACACCTTTCCGAACGATGCCCGGAGGACATCTTTTGAACCGATGCGGTAGGCTAACCCAACGCGCGGCTGAACATTGGTGTAATCGTTTTGGTACAACTTTCCATTGGACGAAACAACCACATGCGCGGGCAGCACCCCTCCTGGAATGCAGGGAGCAAACTGCGTCGAGCTGCACGGAGGTGCGTTATGCTGCATAATAAAAGTACCGTTATCGGTGTCAGTTAAACCCAGGTGTTCCCCGCCGTTTGTAGTCGTTATAATTGGGACAAGTGTGAAATCATAACGAATTCCCAGATTCACCGTCAGCCGGTCCGTAGCTTTCCACTGGTCCTGGATATAGAAGCCGATCACCTTTCCGGAGTGCTCCGAATTAAGAATATCCCCCCAGCTTGCATTGTCCGGAACACCTAACAGAAACGAAGCCAAAGCGTTGCCGGTGTTCGCGGTGCTTTCAAGGTTCGAGGTCTCAAAAGCGGCGAAGCTGACACCCTCGCTGGAAGATGCCGCAGCCCCCTGGTTGTTCGTGTCAACGCTTGCTCCCAGGAAGAACGTGTGTCGGCCGTGGACCTTGGAGAAATCCGCTTTCCATTCGTAGGTGTTGGAATTATTGTTGGGTTTACTGTTACCCTCGCCGCCGCCCACAAACCCGGATATTCCCATGCTGGGGAGCATGCAGGACCTGAAGCTAAATTTGTGCCCGCAGACAAACGAGTTCGCAAACCCGGTGTCGCTGACTATTGAAGCAACGTCTCCCCCGCTAAACACGGTCGTGGGGCCAACGCTGCCAATATTGCGACCAAACCGGAGCTGGAGAACGGCCCCCGGCCCGAAAGTGTGCAGCCAAGACAGGTTGAGATTGTAGCCGTCGTAAGCCGTGTCGGATTTCAGTCCCATGTAACCTCCTGAACTAGTGACCGGCGAGCGCTGACGAGTGAAACGGAACGAGAGAGAATTGGAGGGATCCATGCTTTCATCCGCTCGAACACTATAGCTGTCGCCGTCATGAACATAGGGACTGTTGTCCAGCCCATTGAACCCCGCCACGCCTGTTGCAACGGGCGCGGGGTAAACCGCCTGGGCAAACTTCACCATATTCGGATCAAGGCGGGCTGGGGGAATGATGCCCCCTGTGAATTCGTCGCGGAGGTATTTGCCCGGGTTGCTGGGATCCGGCTGGGTACTGAATGGGTTATAAATCGGTGTCCCCAGTGCGCTTAGGTTTCCGGAAAGTTCCTGCGCTGTGGGAACAACGTAGAGAGTCTGGCTGGCTTTGTGCTGGCGGTAGCCCTCATAGCTCCCGAAGAAGAAGGTTCTGTTCTTGCCGTTGTAATGGGGCAGGATGACCGGGCCACCGATGTTGGCTCCAAACTGGTTCTGACGCAACGGATTGACCTTGGCGAAGAAAGGGTTGCGCGAATCGAGTGAGCTGTTCCGCAGGAATTCCCAACCCGCTCCGTGAAACTCGTTCGTCCCCGACTTGGTTACAATATTCACGACCCCGCCCAAGCCTCCCCCGAACTGGGCTTGGTCGTTATGGGAATCGATCTTGAACTCCTTGATGTCATCGACAACTGGGGTCACTGTAGTCGTCGCCGTAATGGCTTCCGTATCGCTAACCCCGTCCAGCAGCCAGGTATTGCTGCGGTTGGTTTGGCCGTTCATAGCAGGCCATACAAACGCGCCGAAGGCGTTGGTTCGCCAGCCGCTGGAGCCCTGACCAACGTTGACCGGGCTTGCACCCGCAGTCAACGTGAGCAACTGGGTAAAGTTGCGCCCGTTGAGTGGAAGGGCCTCGATAGATTGCGAGCCGAGTACATCTCCAAGTTCGGCCGAAGCGGTCTGAAGAGCCGCGGCAGCAGCCTCTACTGTGACTACCTGCCGGGTTGCACCCACCGCCAAAGTGAAGTCATACGTCGTGCTTTCGTTTACGGCCAGGGTGATACCTTTTTTCTCCGAGGTTTCGAAACCCTCCTTCTGGACCACAAGGGTATAGGTTCCTGGTTCAATCTCCACGAAAACGTAAGCACCAGCTTCGTTGCTTACGCTGGATCGCTTTACGCCAGTTTCAACGTTTTGCAGGGTCACATTGGCCCCCGGAATAACTGCCGCTGTCGTGTCTCGAACTGTTCCATTGATTACGGCAGTGGTGTACTGCCCTAAACAAGGGACTGAGAATGCTAGCCAAGCGAGGGCTAGCAGACCGAATCCCCAAAGAGTTCTCCAAAGACTTGAAGAACGGCTTGATTCGGCAAGACTCATTATGCTCATAACGCGTCCTCCTTAGAATTTCACGTTCCATTGAAGCTTTGTTCTTGGACCCGCCACCCAGACGCAATTGGAGAAAGACCGAACGACTGTTGCCTCACTGGCCTTCGCACATACAAAGTACTACGATAACTTTAGCGCTATTTCAACGTATGTTTTACTCCAACCCTTATCCCGTGTCAAGAAAAATATTTTGCCTATTTTCTTTAAGTTAGGGAATTTTGTCCTAGATGGTATGCTAGGGACCACAAAAAATCTTGATTAAGGTTATCTCAATCCGTTACTATAACGCCGTCCTAAATGAATATACAACTCGAGAGAGAAGCATGACTGATAAGGTTTCGTTACGAACGACGCATAGGGAGGACTTATGGCCGTAACCATGAAAGATATCGCGCGCGACCTCCATATGTCCGTTGTAACGGTTTCGAAGGTGATCCGAAACCACCCAGACATCAGCGAGGAGACGCGGCAGAGGGTGCTTAAGCGGGTCCGGGAGATGAACTATCACCCGAACTTCGCCGCTCGCGCACTTGTCACAGGAAAGACGTATGCAGTCGGACTGATCGTTCCGGACCTCGTCCACCCGTTCTTCGCTGAGGTGGCAAAGGGGCTTTCCAACTCGCTCCGGCGCAAGAACTACAGCCTTCTGATCTCCTCTTCGGAGGAGGATCCACGTTTGGAGCGCCAGGAGATCGAGAGGGTGCTGAGCCGGGGCGTGGATGGGATTGTCGTGGCCTCCACGCAGTGCACTGTCGAGAGTTTCAGACGCATTGAGGAGAGTAGGACTCCCTATGTTCTTATCGACCGGTGCTTCCAGGGGCTGGCGGCCAACTACGTCGGCGTGGACGATGTCGCGGTTGGTCGCCTTGCAACCCAACATCTCGTCTCGGTGGGCTGCAGGAGGATCGCGCATATCCGGGGTCCGGCAACCAGCGTCGGTCTCGGGCGCCTGGAAGGCTACAACCAGGCGCTGGCAGCGAACAATCTTGGGCCGTTCACAGAGTACGTCGTGCCAGCACAGTCCGGTGATGTTGAGGCTTACAGCACCGGCGCGGAGGCGACGAACAAGTTGCTCAGGCTGAACCCGCGGCCGGACGGTGTTTTTTGTTTCAACGATCCCATTGCGATCGGAGCACTCGATACAATTCTCGGGGCGGGCTTGCGAGTGCCCGAAGACGTTGCAGTTATTGGCTGTGGCAATCTTCACTATGATAAATCGCTTCGCGTTCCGCTTTCGAGCATCGATCAGCAGAGCGCCACTATTGGCGAACGGGCCGCAAAACTCGCTTTGTTTTTGATGGAAGCCAAAACTCCCCCCCGGCCAAAGAGCATCATCCTCGAGGCACGCGTTGTGGCGCGCGCCTCGACCCAAAGAAAGCCCGCATCGTGAACAACAAGGCTGGTGGGGCGGGATCGGCATGCCTTCACAGATTTCGAACCCTAATCAGCGCCGGACCTTTGGGAAGGAGTAGACACTTTGAGGGCTCTCCGGAACAGTCAGGCCTTGTATTCGTTCATCCGGGGCGCAGGGAAGTAGCAGGGTCTGCCGCTTGTAGGAGCAAAATCCCCGGCGGCAGTCGAATCCTGTCGCAGACTGGCTAACGTATTACGCACTAAGATGACAGAGCACCGGTGCGAGATCCGAAAACAATGCCAACTGGAGAACAAAAACACCATGAAACGAAGAACCTTCCTAATGACACCCCTCACCGCAACGCTCGCCTCCGTGGCATGGGGCTCGGAGCCTGAGCCTGCCCCTTATGGAGCGTTGCCATCCCTCCGCCAGCTACGCTGGCATCAACTGGAAGCCTACGCATTCCTCCACTTCACCGTGAATACTTTCACTGACCGCGAGTGGGGTGAGGGGGATGAAGATCCGAACGTATTCAATCCAACAGATTTTGATCCTGACGCCATTGTATCAGGCTTAAAGACAGCAGGCCTGAAGGCGGTTATTCTGACGGCGAAGCACCACGACGGCTTCTGCCTATGGCCAACGAAAACCACCGAGCACTGCATCCGGTACAGTTCCTGGAGGGATGGCAAGGGTGATGTGGTGCGGGAAATTTCCCAGGCGGCTTTACGCCAGGGACTAAGGTTCGGCGTTTATCTCTCACCGTGGGACCGCAACAATGCTGCGTACGGCAAACCGGAGTACATTGAAATCTATCGCAGGCAATTGACGGAACTGCTTACACAATATGGACCCATATCTGAAGTGTGGTTAGATGGAGCGAATGGCGGTACCGGATTCTATGGTGGCGCCCGCGAAAAGAGAGTAATCGACAGGGCCACGTATTACGATTGGCCCAACACCTGGGCACTGGTGCGCAAGCTGCAACCTGATGCCGTGATATTCAGCGACGTGGGGCCAGACGTACGATGGGTGGGAGATGAAGACGGCGTTGCGGACGAAACTTGCTGGGCAACTTACGATCCCGTCGGAGAGAACGGTAGCCCCGCGGCAGTGGGCAATGTCGACACAAAAGTCTCCAGGATGGGGACCCGCCATGGGAAGCAGTGGCTTCCGGCAGAATGTGACGTGTCTATCCGGCCAGGGTGGTTCTGGCATGAAAAGGACGATAGCAAAGTGAAAAGCCCGCGTGAACTGGCGGACCTTTACTTCAAATCCGTTGGACGCGGTGCCAACCTTTTGCTGAACGTTCCACCCGATCGCCGAGGGCGACTAAACGAAGCGGACCTCGCCTCCCTGCGGGGATTTGGTGAATGGAGAAACGCGACGTTCGCAAGCAATCTCGCTCGCCGCGCCAGATTGAAGGCTAGCAACATCCGTGGAGGCAGCGCAAAGTATGCCCCCGAAAACCTCCTGGACGGAGATCCTTCCACCTATTGGGCGACCGACGATTCGGTAAACACACCCGAACTGCAGCTCGAGTTTTCCCGGCCGGTGACATTCAATGTCATCCGCGTGCGTGAGTGTCTTCGTCTGGGCCAACGGGTGGAATCCCTGGAGATTGATGCAAACAGAGGCCATGACTGGTACAAGATTGCGGCAGCAACGAGCGTGGGGAATTGCCGGCTGATTCGCACCGCGCAGTTGGTTACCACTAACCGACTGCGGTTGCGAATCACAAATGCTCCGGTTTGCCCGGCCCTCTCCGACTTCCGTCTGTTCTTGGAGCAATGGTGATGACGTAGGCGGCCACCGCCTAAAGCTCAAGGGAAGGCCTCAATCACGTGGACGGCAGGTGTTCAAAACTGCGGGCGAACAGGATTAGTTTGCCTCCTCAATGAACCTGATCAGCTTTTTCCTGAGCGCTACAGCCAAAGGATTAGCCCGGATTTCTCACGTGAAAATTGAAAAAGGCTGTTCCTTCATGCCATAAGTCTTTTTGGGAGAAAAGCCTGCGCCAGAGAAGGAGGAGAGCCTTTGGCGGACACAGTGTAACCAAGAATCCTTCAAATCTCATCCCTTGAATCAGCTCCAAGTGGTGGGGCGTTTTGATGGCGGAGCGATCACCAGTGACGTCGGCGGTCTGTTGTTGCAGGAAGTGGAGAAGCGGACGGGAATCATCGAACGCTTCACGGCCTCATCAAGGAAAGATTTGACGGAAGGTACATCTAGTTTCGCGGGTGGAGGCAGGGAACAGGTATCGGACGATGCGTATTCTGGTTACGGGCGGAGCAGCGTACATCGGTACAACGCTAGTCCGTCTTCTCCTCGAGGCGGTGAATCGCAAACTCATCGTTCGATTTCCGCGGCCAAGAATGGGCTGCATCGTTTGCGTCTGAATTCTTGCTTGTGGACACACAAGATAGGAATCGTTGGTCCTAGCTAATCAGGAGACAGTCGATGAAGGGATACATAATGCGAGTTGCGACGGTTCTCGCCGCCTGCGCCGGAATGCTCTTGTGTACTGCCGCTGTGCCGCGTGCGATCGCGCAGGACACGTCGACCCCGCCGTACCTGAATCCAGCCCTGCCACCGGAGGTGCGGGCTAGGGATCTGGTGGGGCGGATGACGCTCGAGGAGAAGGCGTCGCAGCTCGTGAATCAGGCGCGCGCCATTCCGCGGCTTAAGGTTCCGGCCTACGACTGGTGGAGCGAGGCGCTGCATGGAGTCGCCGTGAACGGCACGACGGAGTTCCCGGAACCGATCGGGCTCGGCGCGACCTTCGATCCTGACGCCATCCACAAGATGGCGATCGTGGTCGGCACCGAGGGCCGCATCAAGCACGCGCAGGCCCTGAAGGTCAACGGCGGGTCCAGCAATATCTTCCAGGGCCTCGACTTCTGGGCGCCCAACATCAACATTTTCCGCGATCCGCGCTGGGGCCGCGGACAGGAAACCTACGGCGAAGACCCATACCTCACCGCACGCATGGGTGTCGCCTTCGTCACCGGCTTGCAGGGCGACAATCCGAAGTACTATCGCGTCATCTCCACGCCCAAGCACTACGCGGTGCACTCCGGCCCCGAGCCCACGCGCCACACTGCCGACGTGACCGTGAGCAAGCATGACGAACTCGACACGTACCTGCCCGCCTTCCGCGCGACAGTTACTGAAGCTCAGGCCGGTTCTGTGATGTGCGCCTACAACAGCATCAACGGCGAACCCGCCTGCGCTAATGAATTTCTGCTTCAGGATCAACTCCGCGGCAAGTGGGACTTCAAAGGCTACGTGGTCTCCGACTGTGGCGCGGTCATCGACATCTACCAAGGCCACCACTATGAGCCTACACAGGCGCAGGCCTCGGCCATCAGTCTCAAGCGCGGCATGGACAATGAGTGCGTCGACTCCATCTTCAAGGTGAAGGACGATCACGACTACAGGCCGTATGTCGACGCCGTCAAGGAAGGTTACCTGAAAGAGAACGATATCGACACCGCGCTCATCCGCTTGTTTACCGCACGCATGAAGCTAGGTATGTTCGACCCGCCGGACATGGTCCCGTACACCAAGATCGATGAAAGGCAGCTGAACAGCCCTGAGCACCGCTACATGGCGCGCAGAATCGCCGACGAATCCATGGTGCTCTTGAAGAACGACGGCACGCTGCCGCTCAAAACCAGCGGCATCAAGATCGCCGTCATCGGGCCTCTTGCAAATCAGACCAAGGTCCTGCTCGGCAACTACAACGGTATCCCCACGCACACCGTCTCCATCCTTGAAGGTCTGCGCAAGGAGTTCGCGGGCGCCAGCCTTCAATATGTGCCTGGCACGCAGTTCCTGAGCCACGAAGCGGATCCCGTTCCTGCCTCAGCACTGACGGTCGGCGGCCACCCCGGCATCAATGTCAGCTACTCCAGACTCGACATGACCGACATCAACAACCCTGAGGCCATGAAACCGCTGGCACAGCGCACGGAGCCCACGCTCGATGCCTCTGCCCAGCCTTTACCCCCTGAAGTTGCCAACGTGCGCCCGCTCGCCATCCGCTGGGAGGGTGAGCTTACTGCGCCTGAGACTGGCGACTACAATCTCGGCCTTAAGGCCAGCGGCTTCTTCCGCATCCAGCTTGATGGTAAGAGTGTCACCTCCTCTTATGGCGGCGATCCCAACGAGGCCAAGCTGGGACGGGTGCTCCTAGAGGCCGGCAAGCCCGCTGCCCTGCACGTGGAGTACGCCCCGCCGGAAAACGGGATGCCCAATGCCAGGCTGGTCTGGTCGAAGGTCAATCCCAAGCCGCAGCCCGAAGCCGTTGCAGCAGCCAAGGACGCCGACGTCGTGATTGCCGTCCTGGGCATCACCAGCGAACTGGAAGGCGAGGAGATGCAGGTGAGCGAGCCCGGCTTCAAGGGCGGCGATCGCACCAACCTCGATCTGCCCAAGCCGGAAGAGGATCTGCTCGAGGCGCTCGTTGCCACAGGTAAGCCTGTTGTTCTTGTCCTCACGAACGGCAGTGCTCTCGCTGTGAACTGGGCCAAGGAGCACGTTAATGCCATCCTCGATGCGTGGTATCCCGGCGAAGAAGGCGGCGCGGCCGTCGCCGAAACTCTCTCCGGCAAGAACAACCCCGCCGGACGCCTCCCGGTCACGTTCTACAAGGACACGAGCCAGTTACCGAATTTCGAGAACTACTCGATGGAAGGGCGGACCTACCGCTACTTCACGGGCAAGCCGCTGTATCCCTTCGGGTACGGCCTGAGCTATACGACCTTCAGCTACAGTGACCTCAGCGTACCGCGAACGGCCGTGAGTGCGGGCGATCCAGTGTCGGCCGACGTGACCGTGACGAATACAGGAAAGGTAGCGGGCGATGAGGTCGTGCAGCTTTATCTGAAGTTCCCACTGGTCCCGGGTGCGCCCCAGATCGCTCTCCGCGGATTCCAGCGCATTCATCTCAATCCGGGCGCAAGCCAGAAGGTTCACTTCGAGCTGAAGAACCGCGACCTGGGCATGGTGACCGAGGACGGCCATCCCGTCATCGCCGGCGGAGACTACAGCATCAGCATCGGCGGTGGTCAGCCAGATACCGGAGCGCCCGGTCTTACCGGACATTTCCGCATTGAAGGCCAGATCGACCTACCGGAATAGCTGAGGGGCCGATTCATTGAATCGGCCTTAACCCTCACCTGCAGTTTCTGGTGGCACACAGATTCGCGCTGAAGAACGGAATCACGTGGTTCTGAAAACGATCGGCGACGGCGCTGGTGTGCGTCCCGTGATAAATCTCAAAGCTGTTCTGAATGCCGTAGTTGTCGAGAATTTGATGCAGCTTCTGCGCGTCAAAGCGCAGACCGTCCTGGTCACCCACGTCCATCGCCATCGCACGGTATTGCCGCAGGTTGTCGATGTACTGGTCGATGAAGGCCAGAGGCGCGTTGGCCGTCCATTTGGCCAGAACATCGGGCTGAGGTACGCCGTCTTTCATTGGCAGATCAAGATAAAGAGGAGGGTTCTTTGGATCGGGGGACCAGGCAGCTGCCGTGGCAAGCTGCGCCCGGGCAAAGAACGGCAGGTTGGCTGCGTCGGCGGGCGTCTTCACCGTCTCCAGACTCTTCTCAAGTTCCGGGTTAGGCGGTCCGGCGGGCCGCGGCGACATGCAGCACGGGCTCATAATGTACAGGCTGCCGAACACGTCCGGATGTTTCATCCCGATGCGGGCCGCGCCATAACCTCCCATGGAATGGCCGACCAGACCCCGGCTCAGGCGGTCGGGTATCGTCCGATAGTGAGCATCGATATACGAGACCTCATCGTGAGCGATGAATTGCTCAAAGTCACCCGTGGTAACGGAACTCGAATACATCGACCCGCCATACGCCGTCTTCGAATCGGGCAGCACCACGATCATCTCCTTCGCGCCTAGCGCAAAGGCACCCTCGATCGTCTGCGGCACATGAATCTCGTGGGTCCATTGCTCCGCTCCGATGGAATAACCATGCAGGGCGTACACCACGGGATAGCGGCGATGCTTGTCCTTGTTGTAGCTGGGCGGAAGGAACACGATCACATCGCGGTCGACTGCTTCGCCTTCCAGGTTGCCCTCCAGCGAAGCCCCATGAATCTTGATGTGCTCCACGGTAACTGGCTTCGCACCCGGGACCATCGGGGGCACCTCGGTCTGCACCTGTGCAAAAATCGGCCTCGCGTTGGCAATCGCCAGCGGAATCAGAACGGCGAATACAACGAGGTTCCTGCGTCCCATCATTATCTCCTCACCTCAATGCCCTATCGGCTTGTTGGTATTGCATCGTCAGCCATCAGACCGCAATGCCATGCTGTGGATCGTTATTGCGGTGCCTGCGCCACGGGAAAGCGATAAATATCGATACTGATGGGCGCAACCGAGAGCGCCTGCGGGACCTCGCCGATCGCGATCTCTTTCACTTCGACCTGTGGCTCCTGGCCAACGTCGTTGGCGGCCTCCAGATCTTTCCCGGTCATCTGCCATAGCGTCGAATTTCCCGCCAGCCGTACGCCGGTGATATTCAGATCGAGTTTCTGCACCGATTCCGTCGCATTCACGACGGCAAGAGTCAGAAACTTGCGGAGTCCATCATGGACAATATACCTCAGAAGTCAAACCGCGGTGCTGAGGGCAAAGACCAGCTTCGGGGTATCGGTCTCCGTCATGCGGCCGACGTCACCGTATTTGAGGGCACCGCCGCTTGCGCCATCGTGAAAGAATTGACAGTGCCCGCTAAAGGTGGGTACCATCCCAGCCCGACAATCAACCCGATGGGGAACCTAGTTACAAGCACTTAGCGGAGTTAGCGGCCCCTGTGAGCGCTTGCAAGTTGTTGATAAATCAATGAATTGCGGATTGACACGGTAGAGGTATGGAGTTCGAGCCCGCCTGAGCCTGCCATGATTTCTCGTCCCACATCATCACAGAAATTGGAGCTGCCCTTCTTCCTTCGAGTCTCTCGCCTCAGTGCGCGCGTTTCGCAACGTCGAGGCAATGAGTCGACCGACGTGACGCCGTGGGCGCTGAACAGGTCCATCTTTCGCCACCCTTTGTGTGTCATTGGGGCAATAGGGGCGTGCCAAAGCGAAGAACCTGAGGGACGACCCGCCGGGTCGTCTTCATTTATGGTTCCGCCGAATTGTGATAAGAGGTTACGACCACCGGCGCAAACGTGCATTGGGCAGCCAGATAACGAACAGTTGCAAGAAACCTGAAGGGATGTGCTTTACCGTCGTGCTTCTCATACAGCTTTCAATGGCAAATAAACGAGGGGTCTTTCCGCAGCGAATTGACCCGCAGCCGTGCGGGTTTGTTCATGACATCGCACCCGCAAGGTACTTCTGATTCTGCCGCTCGGGATTCAGCCGCGGTTCTGCCGCTTCTCGCGTACTACGGAGAACCAAGGACAAGAGGCAAATTTTGATTTTGTAGACGGCGAAATCAGCCTTCCACACCACCCAAACGGGATTGTGCCCGAAAAACGCCCATCCACGCCAGAATCCAGCACAAGTGGTGGGCCAGATGATGGGTAGCCGACTTCCCAGGCCGAATCCCCAACAGCACCGGAACTATCTGCGCAGCCACAACTTGCAGTGCGACGAGCGAGTAGATTCTTTTGCGACCACATCAGAGTATTTTCCGAGTGGGCGACGGTCCAGGAGTTGAGCGACATCGCTCTACCCTACGGCGTTACGCGGGTAGGCGATGACCCGTCTGCATTCGTGTACATCGCAGCAAAGCGCACGACGGGCCGTTCCGACGGCACCCCGCCGGCTGCCGATGGCACGCTGGCATCAAGACTGCAAAGACTGTGATTGCGAACCACTTGCATGGGTGTATAGTGAGGGCTGCCAGAAGGCCAAAATGGAAATCCCGGGTATACTGCGGTCGCTTAGGATGCTAAACACGCATTGCGTTATGTTCGTCTCGTGCTCTTGCGGCGGTGGCGCCAGGAACCACCGGGCTCCATCCGACGATTTTGGGCAGGGGAAATCCAACAGATATGCGGCCAGGAAGGCCAGAATGAAACCATTTCACAGGAAGACAAACATAATTGTGTCTGTCGCCGCACTGGGGGTTGCGCTCTTGACGAGCGCTGGTTTGTCGGCCGCACAGAAGAGCGTGCCGGTGGTGACCGGCGACGCTCGTGTGGACAAGCTACTGAGCCAATTGACGCTCGACGAGAAACTGACGCTGATCCACGGGACGCAAGAAGACCCAGCGGTTTATCAGGGTCAGGCCGGCTACCTGGCAGGGATTCCGAGATTGGGCATCCCCGGACTACGCTTCGCGGACGGACCGCCCGGTGTGCTCACGCGCCATCCTTCGCAGGCGGAGACGGCAACGATGGGCGTAGCCGCCACCTTCAGCGCGAAGGATGCGGAGTTGAACGGGGCGGTGATCGGCCGCGAAGCTCGCGCCCTGGGCATTGACGTCGCCCTGCAGCCGTTTGTGAACATCGACCGCGACCTGGAGTTTGAGCGCGGCTACAATACGTTCGGCGAGGATCCCTTCCTGACAGGTGAGATGGGCGCCGCCGAGATCCGCGGCATACAATCGCAGCATGTTATGGCCCAAGTGAAGCATTTTGTGGGCTACGACAGCGATGCCCCCAACGTTTGGATTGACGACCAGACCCTGCACGAGGTCTATGCCGCGCCGTTCGCGGCGGCTGTGCAGGCCGGGGTCGCGTCCCTGATGTGCTCTTACAACCGGCTGAACGGAACGTTTGCCTGCGGCAATGAGTCGACCCTGACCCGCATCCTGCGCGACGAGATAGGGTTCAAGGGCTTCGTCACCTCGGATTGGGGCGCCACCCACGCCGTGACTTTCATTAATGCCGGCCTGGACATGGAGATGCCCGGTCCGCCGGCGCCGGGAGGCTTCCCGATTCCATCCTTCTTTGACTCCCAGCCGCCTCCGCCTCCCCCTCCCCCGCGGCAGTTCGACGCTTTTATTGAAGCCTTTTTCGGAGGACACCTTCCCGAGGAACCGGCTCCCGCGGGCTTCGAGGGCGGGGACTTCGGAGTCAAGCTCGAGGCCAAGAAGATGCCGCAGGCCCTCAAAGACGGCGCCGTGACTGAGGCCGCCATTACCCGCGCCGCCGGACGCGTCCTTTACGAGATCGTCAGGTTCGGCTATCTCGACGCTCTATCGAAGCACGAGGTCACCGCGCAGTCGATCGGCGCGAACGCGAAGATCATCGAAAAGACCGGCGAAGACGCGGCTGTGCTCCTCAAAAACGAGGGCGGAGCCCTGCCGCTGAAGGCCGCCGACCTGGACCGGGTAGTGCTGATCGGCCCCGGCGCGGGCCAAGTGATGGCCATTGGCATCAGTAGGGAGCGTTCCGTCGGCCTGCCCGAGCGGCAAGTGGGCCCGCTCGATGCGATGAGGAAGGTCTCCGGCAACTTAGACATCGCTTTCGCCGTCGATGACGACATGACCGGCGCCACCGTGCCAGCCAGCGCCTTTAGCCACGACGGGCGGCCCGGCCTGGAGCGAATGAACGCGTCGGGCGCCGTAGTTCAGACCGATGCTCAGCTTAATTTCACGGCCAAGGGCGGCAATGCGCTGCCGCCCAACTCGACCCTGACCTGGAAGGGCACGCTGAGCGTGCCGCGCGCAGGCATCTACTGGATATACCTTCAGGCCCTCGGAACCAACGCCAACATCTCCATCGACGGAAAACGGCTGGGGTCAACCGGTGCTTTCCAGGGCGGCGTGCACGGCGACATTCTCCAGGCCAATCAGGACAATGCCGTGCCCACCACCGACGGCTTGGACAACGTCCGTAGGGCCATCGATCTGGCCGTAGGCGCGCACGCCATCGAGGTTAAAATCACGCCCGACACCTCGAACGCTCCGGTCCAGGTGCGGCTCAACTGGTACACGCCGGAACAGCGCAAGGCCGACCACGAAGCGGCCCTTGCCGCAGCTCGGAACGCGAAGGTAGTGGTGGTCTTCCTTTGGACCCGCCTGAACCCGGTCTTTGGTCTGCCCGGTAAGCAGGACGAACTGGTGGAGGAGGTGGCCGCGATCAATCCAAACACCATTGTGGTGCTGAACACCAGCCAGCCCGTCGCTCTGCCCTGGCTCGGCAAGGTCAAGGCCGTGCTTGAAATGTGGTGGCCCGGGGACGAAGGTGGTTGGGCCACGGCCAATCTGCTGCTCGGCAAGACGAGCCCGGCAGGCCGGCTGCCGGTCACCTGGGCGCGAAGTCTCGAGGACTACGCCGCCACCAACCCCAATCATCCGGAGCGGTCGAAGAAGGGCATGGACGGCAAAACGACCTTCAGCGAGGGAATAGATGTGGGTTACCGTTGGTTTGACCGCCAGGAGATCGAGCCGCTCTTTCCCTTCGGCCACGGCCTGAGCTACACAACCTTCGCCTACTCCGGCCTGCGTGTTAACAAAGGCTCCGATGGCGGCCTGACCGTGCAGGTCACTATCCGGAACACGGGCAACGTGGACAGCGACGAAGTGCCGCAGGTGTATCTGGGTGGGCCCAGTGAAATCCCGGCCGGCGTGCAATTCCCGGTCCGCGCCTTGGCCGCCTTCGATCGCGTCTTCGTTCCGGCAGGTAAGAGCCGGAACGTCACGCTGCACGTGGCGCCACTGCAGATGCAGTACTGGTCAACGGCGGCCGGGAAGTGGGTCATGACAAGCGGCCAACGAACCGTTAGTGTCGGCGCTTCCTCCCGCGATCTGCAGGTAGAAACCACGATCGACTAACGTGTGGATACCCAGCATACCGGATTTACGTGGCCATCTGCATTTCAGGGTTCGTGTTCATCAAATTCCGTTTGCCGGAGACCAAAGGCAAGACGTTGGAAGAGATTGAAAAGGCAGTTTTCTAAGGTCCTCGCCAAGGCGCCTTCAGCCAGTTGGGTTCAGCAGCCATCCGCCGATAAGGCTAGCTCACCTTCACCACAATGCTGGCGGACACCAGTCCCTCAGCTTGCGCTCGCAACGTGACGTTTGCAGCAGCACCGGTGGGTCTGACAATAGCCAGGCACTTGCCATGGAAGGTTCTAGGGCGTTGTCGGCGGAAGCTCTCGACGTCTTTCGGATTGGCCGTGCCGACAGCGGCCAACTCGCCTGCGCCGCTGATTGTGAAGGCGACGGGTACAGTGGCGTCGGGCACCACGTCTCCGGCTCGGTCCACCACCTCCAATGTTACATAAGCGAGGTCATTGCGAGCGCAGCGAATCGACTGCCGGTCTACTCTCAGCCGCAGTTTGGCAGGCTTTCCCGCTGTCTTGAACGCAAGCTCTGCGATCGGTCTGCCCTCCACCAAGGCGATGGCCTTCAATTCGCCCGCCGCGTACGGCACATCGAACTCCGCCTTAAACTTGGTTTCGGTGGAAACCGGTTTCGTCCCGATCTCCCGGCCATTGAGCAGAAGTCGGACTTGGTCACCTGAGGAGTACGCTCGCACCTTCAGGGTTCTGCCTTCGTGACCGGGCCAGGTCCAGCTTCGCAGTTCGTCCGACCAGCCCCAGGAGCTGATCCGCTCGCTACGCCCCTCAGGCACCGGGCGCTGTACCGCCATCTCCAGCTTGCTTTCTCCCCAGAGCACGCGCTTGTAGTACAACTGGGGCTTCGCCTCACCAATCAGGTCGATATCTCCGCAGTAGGCGTTGAACCATGGGTAAGTCGCGAAAATCAGCGAGACATCGCCCGGGAGTTGTGGGATCGATCCGCCTGTAGGCGGCGCGCCTGCTAGAGGCCAGGGGACCGCTGAGTTCAGTTGTGCGTTTCCTATACCGGACTCTCCGAGATAATCCATGCCGGTCCAGACGAAGTCGCCGACTACGTACGGGTGCTGCTGAACCATCTGCCAGTTCTCGAAAGCCTCCAGTGGGAAGGACTCTGTCCCCATCATGACGCGATCTGGAATCCGCGCATGGTCGCCTTCGTATTCCCGCCATTGGTAGTTATAGCCTCCGACGTCGAGATACTTGAACGCCGGATCGGTCTCTACCCACGCCCGGGATCTTCCCGGCTCGAAGAAAAACGGGATGGCAGCGGTGACCGGCCGGGTGGGATCGAGCCGCTTGACTTCGTCGACGAGTTGCTTGGCTCTGTCGATCCCCGCCGGATCAGCTCTCTCCGGAATCTCGTTGCCGATACTCCAGAAAACAACGCTGGGGTGGTTCCGGTCGCGAAGCACCATGGCGTCGATATCACGCTGCCACCAATCCTGGAAGTAAAGATGATAGTCCTGAGGATTCTTCTGAATTCCCCACTGGTCAAAAGCCTCATCGATCACCAGAATGCCAACTCGGTCGCAGGCGTCGAGAAATGCGGGAGAGGGAGGATTGTGACTGCAACGGATGGCGTTAAACCCATTGGCCTTCATCAACTCGACGCGTCGTTCGTCAGCGCGGTCGATGGCGGCTGCTCCTAGCAGACCGTTATCGTGATGCAGGCAGCCGCCCCTCAGTTTCACCTCTTCGCCGTTGATCCGAAGGCCGGCTTCCGCATCCACTTCGATCTTACGGATGCCGAATGAGGTTGTAGTGCGATCCACCGTCGTTCCGCCCACCATCAGATCGACCTCGGCGCGGTAGAGTTGCGGGCTAGCCATGGACCACAACCGGGGCGCCTTGATCGCAAACTCCTGGTCCGCCTGCGCGCCCTCGCCGGCGGCCACGGACTGCGTGGCTTCGCGGTTTCCGGCCAGAGCGCTCTCCGAATCGAGCAGCCGTACCCTGACGGCCACATCGCGTGCGACCCTTCCGCGGTTCTCGATCTTCACCGCCACTTTCACCCTGGCGGCGTCCTTCGAAACTTCCGGGGTCGTGACGTAGACACCCCAGAGGGGCACGCGGACCTCGGTGGTGACATTCAGCCAGACGTGGCGGTAGATACCAGAGCCGGAATACCACCGGCTGTTACGTCCCTCGTTTCTCACCCGCACCGCCAGGACGTTCTCCGCATCGCGGCGCAGGTAAGCTGTCAGGTCGTACGCAAAAGTCGTGTAGCCGTAGGGGTGATAGCCCAGATGATGGCCGTTCAGCCAGACGTCGCTGTTCATATACACGCCGGCAAATACGATCTCCACCTGGCTCGCGGCGCCCACGGCCTCCGCCGAGAATCGCTTGCGATACCAACCCATGCCTCCCACAACCCAGCCGGTGTCCCGTTTGCCTGCGCTCAGATAGCTGTCGAACGGGCCGATCCGGGAGGGCACCACGGTATCGCCCCAGATCGCTCCCTCACCGGTGGATTCAGGGAGAGGCGGGAGATCTTCGACGCTCCAATCGTGGGGCAGATCGAGCACGCGCCACGTGCTGTCGTCAAATTGCGGGCGTTCGGCGCCCGAAGCATCTCCGCGATAGAAGCGCCAGCCGCCGTCGAAGAGCTGATCGCGATGGTTCGCCACGCCGGACCCCACATCGGCCATCGACTCGTGCTGTTGACCCCGAGCCAGTTCAGTAAGGAGCGGTACCGCCGCGAAGCTGGCAGCGAATGATTTCAGCGCGTCACGCCGGCGCACACCTCCACCGCTGTGGTCGTTCGTAGCTATGTCGGCTACCCTCGATGATGCCCGCTCGAGTCCGCTTTTCGCATCCATCCCAGACTCCTTTGACCGGAATTCGCTTTTTGGCGTTCCTGCACCGGAGAGTATACACGCGTTTGTCTCCAACCGAGCCCTTTCGGTGCACTTTCCCTCTCCGAGGTGGTCCGAACGACTCTCTTCTGCCTGCCGCGAGTCCTGAACGCCTGCAGTCGTCGCCTGCTCCTTCAGTTTTTCAGACATCGCCGCGTCCCGGGGGCATTTTCGCCCGTTTTCCTACTACCCGAGCTAGGGTTATCCCGTGGGAACCGGCAGCCGCGCGACCCTGCCCAGCAGGGCTCCGAAGAGCCGCCGTGTTCTGCCGGGCCGTCTACAGGCTGCCGGTTTTGAATTTCTCTTTCCCGAATGGCCAGCGGCGGCCCGCGAACTAGTAGCCCGATGGCGCAACAGCAACCAAGGGGCTGCCAATGAGGAGCAGCGCTAGTGGTCCGCAGCCGCGCAGCCGTGGACCACTTTCGTGACCCATTACTTCTCAACACAACGCTGGAAAGACTGCGAGAACACAGGGCGGTTGTGATGGCGAGCAGCAAAAGATCCTGGAACGCGGAAGTAAAGGCTTGGCCCACGAATTTTCATTTACGCGATTGGATCAGTGTCATCCCGGTGTTAGCGGCAATAGGGTTTGGACCGGCAGTTCTTCAGATCGGTTACGCCTGCCACATGGCATTTGGGGTCGGTGCCATCTTTGTTTTTCTATGTTACATATTCATTGTGCCCTTGTTGATCTTTGCCGCGGGTCGGTTGAAGTTCTTGGCTTGGCAGCTTGTATTGTCTCCCTTACAGTTACCGTAATTCAGGACGACGTCCGAATGGGCTCTATGAATTGGTCGGAGGTTCCGCGCGTCGCATATATGTACTGGGCTAGCCTCTAAGATGAAACCTGCATCCCGCGGGTGCGGCCACTTGCCGGTTATGTCGGCTAACCGCCGATGTGACCTTCACGGTCCCGATACGGGGTTCAAGGAAATAGATCCTCCCTTGTCGCGAAGGGTTTACCAATAGTTGTCGATAACAGTCCAACCCACCACTTTGTTCGGATTTGGAAACGCCCTTCCACGCCATAATCCAGCCGATGCGGGGAGCCAGTCGATGGGAAGCCGACTTTTCATTCCCAATCCGATAGCGACGCAACCGATCAACTCTAAATCGTTGATGGGATAGGGACTTCGCAACAGTCATCGGAGTGGCAGTACGTTTCGGTATGGAAGCTGCAGAACCAAGCGGATCGCTTCCGCGTGCGCCGTGCACAATTGCCAACGTTGTGAGCGAAGATGGCCCGGCTGAGCTGCCATCGGTCCCGGTCGAACGAGATGCGGCTTTGGCTGAGCGTGATCGCCTATGACCTGGGGAACCTGTGGCGGCGGCTAGCGCTGCCGCTGCGCGTGGGCAACTGGTCGCTGACGAGCCTGCAGCAGCGACTGGTGAAGACGGGCGGACGGCTGATGAAGCACGCGCGCTATTACTGGCTCTTGCTGGCGGAGGGTCACCTCACGCGGCGGCTTTTCGTGGCCATGGTGCGGCGCATCGAGGCGCTGACACTGCCTGTGGGATAGCCGGGGACGCGCTGGGGAGCCACAGGGGATGGAAACAGGCGGGGGAGGCTTGAGGTGTCTCAAGAGGTCGGCTCCCGAGGGCAGTTTTCGAGCGCCCGGGGCGCTGGAAGGTGGCAAAAGTACTCCATACACAGCATGGGGGAGCCTGCCATGCCGAACGAGCCAAGTGGGGCTTGACGCGGAGGGGGGACGGGTATACATTGGCCCTGAATCTGAGCCGAAAATGGAAATTCCGGATAAATGAGTCTGGAAGATATCGTTCAAACCGCCAGCGCAGCCCTCACAGAAGTCCCAAGAGATTGGATGTCGGCGAGTCAGGTCCGCTCTATCATATTCGAGGACCCAGCCCTCATTTGGCTTGAATATTACGGCGAGAATTATGGCCTACGGCCAGACGACACGCCATTCGATTTCCTGAAATTCATCGGCGAAAAGGGACGGCAGTTTCAGGAGAAATACGAGAAAGAGGTTATGAGTGGGGCGGTGCGCGTATGCAGAGAGCCATATGAAGTCAGATCAGTAGGAAGGCTCCGAGAGACATTGGCTCTGATGGATCAGGGCGTCCCCGTCATATCACAGGCGGCACTATGGTGGGCACCTGACCGTGTTTATGGCGTGCCTGACTTCCTTGTCCATACATCATGGCTACGGGAGAAGTTCCCCACATTGCTGCGTCAACAGGAGGCCGAAACAGGGTTATAGTAACCAACTGTGTACGAGGCCGTGCAACGCGCGCCGAATAATTCCCAGCCAGGAGGAAATCATGCCAAGGACTATGCTCATTGCGCTCTGGATGAGAGATACGTTCGTCAAGCAGGGGAGAGGGAAAAGTAATCGTCTGGCCCGGTTGAAGGCAGCCGTGGAGAAGACCGCAGAAATTCGCAACGGAGTGGTGACTAGGCAGCATTGGGCGAAGCCGGAGGTCATCTTCATTGCGCCCGAGTACCTCTTTGGCCGCCCGACCCGCGAAGATTGGCGCCATCTGACCGCTGATCAATTGGAGCGCGCTCACCTCGATCCGAACAGACATCCACATCTCGACGAGAAAGACAAAGACTACATCAAGGGCGAACTCATTGCTCTCAGCGCAAAACACCCGGAGTTCCTGATCGTGCCCGGAACCATCGCGTGGTCTGTCCGTGTCAAAGATCATCCGAGATTGCTCCAGGTGGCGAAAAATCGAATCGGGAATCAGCCCCCTGATTATGTGGTAGGAGCGTCTCCTGCCGACAAGGTGGCCCGCTTGGTTTCTTTCACAAACCTGAACGCCAGGAAAGCCGGCGCCGGGCCTCCTTTGAAGAATGCTGAGGAAGAACGTCTGAACAACGCCAGACTGTGTCTGAACACGGCCTTCGTGCTATACGGAGGCGACGTCAGGTTCGTCTATAGCAAGCAGGGCGATTTCTACGAGGTGCTTGCCCCATACCATACCAACCGTGCATATGAGGTGGCCATTCCTGGGGATAAGTGCGGTGTGTTTGAGATTCAGGGGAACTGGTACGGGATTGAAATCTGTTTAGACCACGCTCGTGGCGCGCTGCTGCACCAGGTGCCCCTGCCAAACCCTCCCCTGATCCACTTGATCACCTCGGCCAGCGTCGACGTAAACCCCAACAACTGTGTCGTCGCGCAGCGCGGATACGTCGCGAACGCCGCGGCTGACGCGGAAAACGAAAATCGAACCGGGCTTTGGTACAATGATCCCGCCACCGGAACGCTTCAACGAGTGGAGTCGCCGCGCCAATGGCCGGGTGAAGTCAGATTGCCGCGGTTGGGCCAACGACCACCGAATTTACCTCCGAGCCAGCCATGGCCCCCCAGGGGCTACAAAGAATACCCCGACGTCGCCGGTTCGCCTCTCTGGGTCTATAGGGTGGACGTCCCCTAAAGCGGTTTGCGCAACCGGTAATGGCGCACTGGACAGTTTACCTCAAAACCGTCCAGCGGCTTGTCGACCCGGACCGATTGCGCTACGCCGTGAGGAGAGATATTGAAGCTGCGTTCCACAATGTCTTCTGCTGCATAATGGCTTGAAACGGAATCACGAATATAGTTTTATACCCTAAGAGCTTTGCCCTGGCCAGAGTCCAAGTATGAGTGGAATACCGACTACCGTCTTTGGATTACTGTTTCTTCTTGGCTGGTTGTTTCTAATATCACTTCCGGGCTTAGGGCTGACCTATGTCGGATGGAGGCTGTCTCGAGCGCTGCGGCCCATCTGGGCGGAAACCTTCCTTCGGGCTACTCTGATTGCGATAGTGCTCACCCCAACAATTTACGGACATGCAGGACCAGTTCCGGCGATTTTGGTGGTTTTGGGTGGAAGTGGCAAAGAGAAAATCATCGGCATTCTTCCTATTCTTGTCGTGTGGACCATCCCTGTTCCGGCCGTGAGTATCTTCGCAAAGAAACGCGAGCGAGCTCGATCAGCGCCCATGTAGTAGGCTCTAACTCCCCATAAGTCGCCTACTGTTTACCGACGGATCCGCAACTGCAGTCCCAAGTTCTGGGTGAGCGACACACTCGGAAACGATGCTGACTGGGTACGTCGCCGGATTCGGAACGATAAACGCCCTTCCCTGAAACTGGACGTGACGACGGCCTGGTAATCGGAAAGCTGCAACCTGATTTCTCCCCAGTGACGGCGCACCCTGCCAGAATAAGCCGCAGCAAGCGTGCGCGGCGTCCGGTACTTGAAGACCTCGTTCTACGCTTTGGCCTTTTTCATAGATGGTTGGTGGTTGAGGGGAGCCGTGCCAAACGTGATCGCTCCGTAGATCGCGGCTGGCGCAGACCTTCAGGTCTGCGCGCCGAAGGCGCAAAGCATGGTGGGCTATGTGAGCCTGTCAGCGAATCTTGTCTCCATCTGAGCACGGGAGCGCAGCCCGTCAATTGACGGACTGCGGCTTTTAATTCCCGAGCCACGAGCCGCACAGTTACAGGACAACTGTGCGCTACCGCCACGAGCTCCACGCATCGACGTCCGAGGGGCGGCGGGCGCGACCAGGGATTCGCGCGCGGGAGCGCTCCGACCTGCCGCATGATGGTGGCGGAATCGTAAAAATCCCTGTTCAGAGCTCAGAATTGAGGATGCATTCGTCCTGCATTGATGGTCTGCATTCTGTTACAATGCCGGGCAAGCCAATGAGCCGTAGGGCGAGGCGGCGGAGGGAATCGACGTCCGTCGTTCTCGGGAAATGGCTAAGGTGAGTCGGAGTGGAACAGGATCAGGGACTACTGGACCGTTGCCTCGCCGGTGAGGACTCTGCTTGGGAAGCCCTGCTTAGGGACTACACCCGAAAAATCTATAATCTCTGCTACCGCTTCACGGGCCGGGTGGAAGAAGCTGAAGATGTGACCCAGGAAGTTTTCATCAAAGTCTTCCAGACTCTCAAAAGTTATGATGCCGCTCAGGGCAGCTTTTCCACCTGGCTAAACCGCGTGGCACGCAACCATTTGGTGGACCACTACCGACGCACCCGGAAAGACCGTGTGACCTCCTCGCTGGAAGACGAGTTGCCTGCGGCGGAGGAAAAGCCAAGCCCACATATGGAGCCTACTGGTCAGGTGGAATCGCGGGAGCGCAGGGAGATCCTGCAATTGGCCCTGGACAAGCTCTCCCCGGACCTGCGGGAAGCAGTGATCCTGCGAGACCTGCACGACCTCGATTACGAGGAGATTGCCCTGGTCCTGAAGGTTCCCCAGGGTACCGTGAAATCGAGAATTAACCGCGGAAGATTGGAACTGGGGCGGGTCCTTAAACGTATGGAAGGAATGAGAGGCCCCGCAAAGGCGGGAAGCGAGCCATGACGCACCTGGAACTGGAAAACCTGACGAGCGATTACCTGGAAGGGCTGCTCGAGCCGGCGCTGAAGAGGGAAGTCGAAGCCCATCTGAGCGTCTGCCCCTCCTGCTTCGAAATGGTGGGAGACGTGCGCCGGGCCATGGAACTCTGCCATTCCGCCCCGGAGTTGGAACCCGCTCCCTGGCTGGTGCGGAAGATCATGCTGGCCACCGTGGGGGAACGCAAACCCAGCTTGGCGGATCGCCTCGTGGCCTTCTTCCGGCCCGCCCTTCAACCCCGCTTCGCTTATGGTGTAGCGATGGCTGTGTTTTCGTTCTCCATCATCATTAACGCCGCGGGAGTCAATCTGCGGCACATGACGGTCGAGGACTTAAACCCTCGCACTTGGTTCTTCAGGGCGAATCGCGCCGGACACCTGTACTACGCTCGTGCGGAAAAGTTCTATTACGACCTGCGAGTGGTCTACGAGATTGAGTCTCGACTCCGGCAACTCCGCTCGCACCCAGAGGAAGAGCGGCAGGAAGCGCCCAAGCAAGAACCGCCCGCGGGAGGGTCCACGAACAGCGCGCCGCTTACCATGCCTGCGCTGGCTACAAATCGGGCCCGGATTCTTGATGGGGCCGACCCCGCGGCTATTCTCGGGAATGAAACCGTACCGAACCTCCCAACCCTCGAGGCAGGAAGGAGCCAAAACCCATGAAATGCGCCAACCATCCCAACGTTGATTCCGTCGCCTATTGCGGCCTGTGCGGGCGTCCTCTGTGCGCTGAATGCAAGCGCGACGTGCACGGAATGCTCTATTGCGAGACTTGTCTGGCGAGCCGCCTGCAGACTCCTATGTTCGGTCCGCAAACCGGCCCCAGCCCTGGCGCGGCGCTGGCGCTAGGCTTCATCCCGGGCGTGGGCGCTATCTATAACGGCCAGATCGTTAAGGCCATGATTCAGGTGCTGATATTCGGCTCTCTCTGGGCCCTGGCTCATCACGTGCATGGCCCCATGGACACCATTTTCGGCCTGGGCGCGGCGGCGTTTTACTTTTATATGGTGATTGATTCCTATCAGACCGCCAAAGCCAAGCAACTGGGCCAACGGACGCCGGAATGGTTTGGGCTTGGCGACATGAAGATGAATGCCCCCATCGGCGCCGCGTTGCTCATTGGCCTGGGGGCGTTGTTGCTGCTTGAAAACCTTGACCCAGATGTTTTTAGTCGTATCGACAGGTACTGGCCGGTGTTGCTAATCGTGATCGGAGTGATATTGCTGCAACGTCGCTTGGGTGGAGGGCATACACCCTCTCCTCCTCCGACGGACGCCCGCAGCATAGCAAAAGGAGGACCCGGCGGCACGTCGGGACCACGAGAACTGTAGTGGACTAACCCTGAGTTTGCCAGAGGACACAACTCAGCCAGGATTCGGGTAGTGTCCCAATTAGAATGTAGAGCCGCCTCTCCCCCGCCATGGCGGGGCTGGACGGGGCGGCCCTACCAGGATTCGACACGGCGCATGACAAACCAATAGCCCGGAGGACTTGCATGGAAAACATCCTGAATAACCCCTTCATCATCCCGCTCGGAGCATTCTTGATGGTCATCTTTATCGTAGGCATCGTCTCTATGAGGAGAATGCGAGAGCATGAGCTCCAGGCCCACCAGGAGTTGCGGATTCGGGAGATGGAGCACGAACGGAAAATGAGAGAATTGGAAATCGAAAAGGCCAAGCTGGAATTGGAAAAGGCCAAGGCGAGCAAGAGCGCATGAGACAGCATTCAATTGCTGCCACACATCAGGCCATAAAGGCGGAGGAAAGCCGACTATGTTTCCATTCTTGTTGTTCTCGCGCTTCGGCGCGCTGGTAATGGTGGTGGCCATCGTGGGGATCGTCTTCTGGTTCAAGTCGCGTGAGAGAGAGTTGCAATTCCACCAGGACATGCGCATCCGGGAAATGGAGCATCAGCAGAAAATGAGGGAACTGGAAGTAGAACTCGAGAAGGCCAAGGCCCGTCAGGCCTACGAGCGGACTGCCTGATTATGAGCCCTCATGGAGAGGCTACGGAGGTAAAAGGACCATGGATTCGCCGTTCATCATTCCCCTGGCAGGCTTCGCCGTGGTGGTCGTGATCGTCGCCATAACTCACCTGGTGAAGATTCGCGACATGGAGATGGACACCCACCAGCGGTTGCGCCTGGAGGAGATGGAGCACCAGCGCAAGATGCGCGAGCTGGAACTGGAGTTGGAACAGGTGAAGCAAGGGCGGTAGGCGGATGGGTTGAGGAAAGGGCGGGTGAGTTGCAGGCCAGAAGGGAGAACCACAATAGACTATGGGCTACCCACCAAGCACGCCGATTTCAAGCAGGCCCAGTTTGACTGGTCCGGTCATTCTCATCACGATCGGAGTCATTTTCCTGATGGAAGAGTTCGTTCCGGGGTGGGGCATTAGCAGGACTTGGCCAATTTTGTTGATCGTTATCGGCGTTCTGAAACTCATCGATTCTGCGATGCCGCCGCGGCCCCCGCAAGGACCCAGGCTCTAGGGGCGCAGGGCGGGGAAGGAAGCAGAAAGCCTGGGACGGATGTCATTCCGAGCGCAGCGAGGAATCTCGCTTTGCGCCGAGGCCGACGGAGCTCAAGGCGGCCTAGCCAGGTCGTGGTTAGAAGGAACAATCAGAGCGAGATTCCTCGCTGCGCTCGGAATGACACCGGGAGGACGGTAAAAGGCAGGACACCATGAGCATTTACGGTTATCGTCGGGGATCAATTTTCTGGGCGCTCACGCTGATTGCGGTGGGTGCCATCTTCCTCTGGCAGAACTTCAACCCTTCGATTCATCCCTGGCAGGTCATCGCCAAGTTCTGGCCGATCCTCATCATCTTTTGGGGCCTTTCGAAGCTCGTAGATTACATTCAGGCCCAAGCCCATCCTGAGACCGTGCCGCCACCGCTCTTCACGGCCAGCGAAGTCGTCTTGCTGGTCTTGATACTGGTTATGGGAACCTTGATCTCAAAGATCGTTTTGAGGCCCTGGCAGCAGTGGCCGGCCTCAATGGGCGTGGATATGGACAACGAGGGCTTTGCCGGCCTGTTCATGAACTCCTATACCTACACGCAGACTTTCTCGCACGAAGTCCATCCCCAGCCTCACATCCTGATCGTGGACCGTCGTGGTGACGTGGAGGTGCATGCCGCCAGCCAAGCCACGGTTGACGCGGTGGTGAAGAAGACCATCTGGGCCCCCAATGAAGGTGACGCCCAGAAGCTCTCGGAGCAGGTCAAAATTGAAATTGTCGAAGAAGCAGGCGGATACTTGGTCCAAACCAATCTTGATTCGCTTCCAGATGGCGGGCACAACGTGCGCCTGGACTACACCTTGCGCGTTCCCTACGCGACTAGCACGGAAATTACGGCGGAACACGGTGACGTAATGCTGGACGGATTAAAGGCCGAGCAAGCCGTCACCGCGCCCCACGGGGATGCTCACATTAACAATGTGGAAGGGCTCGTACATGTGGGCAAGGGCAGCGGGAGGACGGAAGTCCGTGATCTGAAAGGGAGCGTGGACATCGAGGGGCGGGGAAGTGACGTCGATATATCCGGCGTCACCGGCACGGCAAGCGTAAACGGGGAGTTCAGCGGAGACATGCAATTCCGCAATATCGGCCAGACCCTGCACTTCAAATCCTCGCGAACCGAAATGACAGCTCAGAAGCTCACCGGCCGCCTCGACATGGAAGTCGGTTCGCTCGAATTGAACGGCATCGACGGCCCATTCGAAATCTCGACTCGTCAAAAGGACATCACCCTCACTGAATTCAAGCACAGCGTGAAAATCACGGATACGAACGGGGACGTAGAACTGCGGACCTCCACTCCTCCAACCCATCCCATCGAGGTCGACCTGAAAAAGGGCCAGATCGAACTGACCCTCCCCGCCACAAGCAGTTTCCAGATCGACGCGGCCTCCCGTCACGGTGAAGTGGAAAGCGATTTTTCCGGGCCTGATCTGAAGGTCGCGAAGGAAGGCGACAACCCGACCATCAGCGGAACCGTGGGCAAAGGCGGGCCTCCGATCCGGCTCGACACGGAATACGGGACCGTCCGGCTGCTGCGCATGGGACCCCACCCACCGACGCCCCCAGCCCCACCGCATTCCCCCGCTGGGGACGAGAAGCGAGCTCGGAGCGCACCTCTCCACCTGCGCCCCTTTTCGGGTACTGGGGGCCGCGCCTTTAGGTGTGTCCAGTTGGCGCGACTGGCTGAGCGGTTCAGGTGCGTCCAGAGGACGAGGATTGAAGACTTACTCGATGCTTTCACACCGGCGGATTTGAGGTGGCATTGCGCACAGCCGGCAAAGGCACTTTTCTAGCTGGACCACAGCCTTCATTCACAAACGAATCCCACAGTTGCACAGCGCGGCCCCGTGGCCGCAACCAAAACAAGGTTCTCTGCGTCCTCCGTGCCTCTCAAGCTTTAACACGGAGCACACTGAGCCTCTCAGTGACCTCTGTGTTGAAGCTCTTCTGACCACGGAGCACACGGAGACGCTACGCACAGCAGGGAAAATCTTCGCAGCGCGAGAAGAAGATGAAAACTATTGGTACAGAAGCCTACAAGCCGTTGTGCCGCACGAGCTTGTCCACGGTATCGATCAGCGCGTCCAAGCGGCGTTCGGTGTGGATCCCAGCTTCCGCGAGTTCGCGGAGGCGTAGATCGGTTCCTTGGGCGTGCCCAGCGAGCGACATCGTTACATCCACCAACTGGCGAATCATCTCCCTGTCGGCATCAACGAGGCGCTGCGTATCGGCTTGCCGCTCTTTGAGCAATTGGATGCCCACGGTGAATTGGGCCTGTTGCTCAATGATGAAGCTCATCCGCGATTCGATGTTGTCGGACATAGCGGTATTATAACACGGAGGGAAGAGCGGCCACTAACGTGCGTTAAACCCGAATTCGGAAGTTCGCGTGGGTGCGACGTACACCTTGTAGGGGCACAGCGTCCGCCGCGGCGGATGCCCCTACGCCCGATGCCGCGCCATTTTGTTCCTCCGCTATCTGCGTCAACCCGAATTCGGAAGTTCGCGTGGGTGCGACGTACATCTTGTAGGGGCACAGCGTCCGCCGCGGCGGATGCCCCTACGCCCGATGCCGCGCCATTTTGTTCCTGCGGTATCTGCGTCAAACGGGCCTCTAATCAAGTGATTCGGCTCGACCGGCGGCTCCCAACTTTCGAATTCGGGTTAAACTCTAGCTGGTACGTTAACGCCTCTGGGGTGGTGTCTCGATCTCGTTCACTCCGTTGCTTTGGCCAGCGTATCAAAGAAATCGGGGAAGGAAATATCAACGCAACCGCACTTCCTGATGGCCGTGTTCCCTTGCGCGATTAGTCCCGCCACAGCAAAAGCCATGGCAATCCGATGGTCGTCATGGGGATCAATCTCGGCGCCACGCAGGGTTTGTCGCCCGGCAACGCGCAGGCCATCCGGGAATTCCTCCACTTCGGCGCCCATCCGCCTCAGATTTTCCGCCACGGCTGCGAGGCGGTCACTTTCCTTCACGCGCAACTCCGCGGCCCCTCGGAAAGTCAATCCTTGTTCCGTCTGTGTCCCCAGGACTGCCAGGACGGGCAATTCATCAATGAGGGCGGGGACCACGCTCTCCGGGATTTCGCCTCCTCGCAACTGGCTGGCCTCCACGTGGAGGTCGCCGATCAGTTCGCCATTCATCATTTCCAGATTGACCACCTTTACCCGCCCGCCCATGGGCACAAGGACATCGAGAATGCCCGTGCGTGTCGGGTTCAGGCCCACGTTATGAAGCATCAGGTTTGAGTGCGGCATGACTAGTCCCGCAACGATGAAAAACGCCGCCGAAGAAAAATCACCCGGCACATAGAACTTCTTGCCTTCCAGGTGCGCTCTGCCTCGCACGGCAATGGTCCGCTGATGCCGTCCGATGTCGGCCCCCATTTGTTCCAGCGCGATCTCCGTATGGTCCCGTGTCCGAACCTTTTCGATTACTTCGGTCTCACCCTCTGCGAACAGTCCCGCCAGGAGAATGGCCGATTTCACTTGCGCGCTTGCCACCGGCATTTCGTAACGAATGGGCTGGAGCGCGCCGCCTTCGATTTCAAGGGGCGGCAGCCCACCTTGTTGGGACTTGATCCGCGCTCCCATCCGCGAAAGCGGGTCGGCGACGCGCTTCATGGGCCGCCGGGAGAGCGAAGCATCGCCGACCATCACGGAACGAAACGGTTGGCCGGCCAGAATGCCTGCCAACATCCGCATCGTCGAACCTGAGTTGCCGGCGTCCAGAGGTTCGGGGGCAGGCCGCAGTCCGCCCAGACCGGCGCCCTCAATCGTCACCACATTGTCCTTGCGCTCGATCTTCACCCCAAGCTGCTTCAGACAGGAAAGCGTGGATTGACAATCGGCGCTGGTGGAGAAGAAGTGAATCTCGCTCGCTCCCTCTGCAATCGCCCCCAGCATGGCATAGCGGTGGGAGATGGACTTATCACCGGGAAACTGAACGGTGCCCGTAAGGCTCTTGGCAGGCTCGATCTTCTTCGTCTTTGAACCAAACAGCCCCATCTCGCGCACCCGTCAATCCACCGTTAGTAGAATCTTGCCAACTGTCTCGCGCCCTTCCATTCTGCGGTGGGCCTCAGCCGCTTGCGCGAGAGGCAACTTCAACCCAATCACTATCTTCAGCTTGTCATCGGCAATCCAATTCATCACCCGCTGAATTCCTGCGCGCGCCTCTTCCGGGCGCTGGTTGACGGCGTAAAGATAAAAGGCACTCACTTTGAGGGATCTTTCGAAGAGGGTGCCAAACACATTGATGGGTTCGGGAGGGCCACTGGCGGCTCCGTAAAGGATAACGTGGCCGAAAGGAGCCAGGCATTTCAAGCTTCCCGCAAAGGTCGCTCTCCCTACCGAATCAAGGACCAAGTCCACGCCCCGGTCATGGGTCAGCTCTTTGATCCGCTCTGCAAAATCCGCCTTGTTGTAGAGGATGACTTCGTCTGCGCCCATGTCGCGGGCCAGCTTGGCTTTCTCTTCACTTGAGGTAGTCCCAAACACTGTCGCGCCGGCCTGCTTGGCCATCTGGATGGCCTGAAGTCCCACACCGCCCGCAGCAGCATGAACAAGCACCGACATGCCGGGCTTCACTTGATCGGCAGTGTAAAGCATGTGATAGGCGGTCAGCGATTGGACCGGAAACGCGGCTCCATCCTCAAAACTGAGTTGGTCCGGCAGGAATATCAACTGCCCGGCTGGCGCCACTATATATTCCGCATAGCAATGCTGGCCGCCGAGGATAGCTACCCTCCGGCCAACGAAAGCCCCGGCGACTCCCTCGCCGACCTCTTCCACAACTCCGGAAGCCTCAAACCCGGGCGTTTCCGGAAACTCGGGTTGGCGCGCGTAGCGGCCTCGTCGAAGCAACGTGTCGGCAAAGTTGACACCCGCCACATGGATTCGGACCAGCGCTTCGCCTGCCCCCGGCCGGGGTTTCTCAACCTCTTCGAGCTTCAATACTTCGGGGCTGCCAATGGTGTGAAAACGGATGGCTTGCATAGTTAACCTCCTGTGGGCAGGTGTTTGTCCATGTCCGGCGCGAGCACCAAAAGCAAAGTGAGGTGTTTCGAAAGCTGTCGCTGCGTGTGACGACCCAAGGCTCAGGCCCTGCCCGGAAGGCTGTCACCCCATGGCCGCCGGGCCTTGACCTTCAAGCTTGGAATTTGGACCCTCGACTTTCGACTGTACTTACCGCGAGCAAGCCTGTAAGCCGAATTCTGTTTCCCGCCGAGGCGGGACGGCGATCATTCATCTAGCCCCGGCATTACTGGCGGGGTCAAGCGACCTACCCGGGAGTTGTAACGGAGCGGGCAGCCCCTCCTCCCCTATTTGGTCTTGCTCCGTGTGGGGTTTACCATGCCCCCGGTATCGCTACCGGAGCGGTGCGCTCTTACTTTAATTCCCGATTTATCGGGACCGCACCTTTTCACCCTTACCCCGATAGATCGGGGCGGTATATTTTCTGTGGCACTTTCCGTGCGGGGGGCGTACGGTCCCCCACTGTGGGACATCCACCCCCAACCCTCGCCGTTAGCGAGCACACTGCCCTGCGGAGTTCGGACTTTCCTCTCCCCCGTCCCTGCTTGACCGCCGAAGCGGCCGCTAAGGCGGGGCAGCGATCACCCGGCCTGCTCGCGCAAGTTTCATGATAGTCTTCTCAGTGGGGTAGGGTCAAACCAATCCTCGCGTCGGAGGTATCCCATCTTGAGCGTAGCGCCGACCCCGCAAGGCGGGGTCGGGAAGTGCCGGCCTGAAGGCCGGCGCTACGAGTCAAATTAGGACAGCACCCTGGCGTCGGTGCGGCGGCTTATGGAGGTTACCAAGACATCATGAATTGTCTCAGGGAAAGGACGAAAAGACGTTGGTCGACGTTGAAGACGCTGGCCGCTCTCACCTTCCTGTTGCTGGCTTATGCAGTGCCAACTGCCCGGTTTGTGGCCGCTGGGCAAGGTGCTCCGGACCTTCTGGCCCAAGCCGACAAGACTCTCCAGCAGATGAGCGAACTTACCGGCCTCCCTATCAAGTCATCGCTGAAGAAGCAGATCATCAGCCGGACGGAAGTCGAGAGGTACCTTGCGGAGAACCTGCGCGTGGAAATGACGCCGCAGGAGATCCACATCCAGGAAGCGACGCTCCTGGCTTTCGGCCTTGTCTCGCCGGACTTCAATCTCGAGAAGTTCCTCATCAGCTTCTACACCGAACAGGCTGCCGGCTTTTACGATCCGCACCGTAAGACCATGTTCATCGCCGACTGGGTCGAGCCGGACATGCAGCGCTTCGTATTGGCTCACGAGCTGACCCACGCCCTTCAGGACCAGAACTTCGACCTCGAGAAATTCCTTAAGGCCGTCCGCCCGGATGACGATGCCTCCAACGCCCGTCAGGCCTTGGTGGAAGGTCACGCCACCGCAGCCATGATTCAGCAAGTGATTGCGCCGATGAAATTGGAGGATATGCCCGCGCTCGAACCGCTGATGGCGCAGGTCATCCACCAGCAATACGAAGAGTTCCCCGCCTTCAACCGAGCGCCTTTCTTCTTTCGCCTCCAGGCCCTCTTTCCATATATCGAGGGCATGGGCTTCATGCAACGTGGGCTCCAGGAGGGTGGTTGGAGAAGGCTGAACTCGCTCTTCAACGATCCGCCCAAAACCACCAAGGAAATTTTCGAGCCGCAGGCATACTTTGAAAAGCAACAACTGCCGAAGGTCTCCCTACCCCATCCGGCGCCTCTAGCAGGAATACCTGGGCTGAATTTTCTGGCGGAGAACATCCTGGGTGAGCTGGGCTACTACGCGGTGCTGGGCCAACTGATTTCCGAGGACGAGGCGAAGTCGGTGGCCACGTGCTGGCTCGCAGACCGCTATTTACTTTATGAAAGGGCTGCCGCCGGGCCCAGTCCAGGACGCACACACGAAGGTAAGGAATACACTCTGGTTTCGCAAACTCGCTGGTCGAGTTCTGAGGTGGCTCTTGCCTTCTTCCGCGATTACCATTCCATTCTCGCTCGCAAGTACCCCGAACTCGCGCCCGACAAGCGCTCTGCCACAGACCTCTTCATCGGCACGGCAGCCAACGGCCAGGTCATCCTTCTCCGCAAAGGCGACGAGTGCCTCTGGGCGGAAGGAATCCCTACGGCGCAGTCTGAGGCCATGTTGAACTGGCTCAACTCGAGGTAGCGCAAGGCTCCCCTCACGGCCTTGCGTTGCCTGCCCATCCTCTACCCTTGTGGCGCGTGGTGCTTGGCTTGCTCCATGGCGATCTGGTTAATGTGGGAGAGCGCCTTGGCCCCGGACGCTCCCTCGATGGCCTTCACTGCGATTTCCTGCACTTGCTGCTTCGCTTCATCAAGCTGCTTCTGGAGCGCCGCCATCTGTGCCGACTGCCGCGAGAGGGTATCTTCCAGCGTCTTGATCTGAAGCTCGGCCAGCCGCTTTTCGGCTTCACTCTCTTTCTTCAATAGGAGAATCTGCTGCTCAAACCTTTGCGCTGTGGCTCGTGTAGCCTCCGCCGCCGCCTGTGCGCACGCCTTTTCAAGCCGGCCGGGAAAACCCTCTGATTCGCTCTTGAGACGAGCAACTTCCTCCTCCCGCTCTTTCAAGACTGCCTCGCGCTGCTGCCAGCTTTTTTCGAGCGCTTCCTGCTTCTCCCGGTTCTGCTTTTCCAGAAGTTTCATCTCTTCTTCGTACTTGTCCTGGGCCTTTTTGCGCTCCAGCGCCTTCTTGTACTCGTACTCGTCAATTTCACGCTGGCGCTGCTTCCTGAGGTTCTCGTCCTGTTCCTTCCGCTCGCGCTCGGTTCGTTTTAGCTCCTCATCCCACGCAGCGTGATGGGCGGCGATTTCGGATTCCAACTCCTCTTTCTTGCGCGTATAGTCCTGGACAAGTTGATCGAGCGCCGTACACGCGACGTCGATCTTGTGAAGTCTGTCGATTTCTTTCCTCTCCAATTCCACCGCTTCACGAGCGGAGGAGAGGCGATTCACTTCCTGGACAAGTTTCTCCGAGAGGCCCGCGAGCGCCTTCGAAAGATCGAGGCCCAGACCCGATATTCCCCTTACCACATCCTCCACAGAAATCCCTTCAACCGCTTGACGGATTTCCGTTTCGCGTAGCTTTGAGGTTTCCTCTGTTTTCTTGTCGGTCGTTTCCCTTGTCGCCGCGACCTCCTCACGGATCGCCGAAAACTCCTCTTCTATCTCAGCTTTTGTACGCTTGGGTCTTGCCACCGCCTTTGTCGTCTTCGTTACCATCTTAGTAGCCTCCTTGGTAATTTCCACAGCGCTTTAGAGAGGCATTGTGTGGCCGCCGCCGACGTAAAGCAACTGTCCCGTGAGCCAGCGCGCTTGCTCGGAACTTAGAAACACCATCACATCGGCCACATCCTCCGGGGAGCCCAGCCGTCCCAGTGGAATCGTGGGCACGACCTTCTCTTCCAACTCTGGAGATATCCAACCGGTCTGTATGGGCCCGAGCGACACCACGTTGACCGTAATCCCATACGGTGCGAGCTCGCGGGCGGCGGCCTGACTGTACGACTCCAGCGCATGCTTGCTGGCCCCATAAGAAATCTCGCCAGCGAATCCGGACGCCCCGTCGGTGCTCACATTAACGATTCGCCCCCATTGCCCCCCGCGCGCGATGTGACGGCGGGTGAATTCCGCCATCATTAAAGCCGGGGCACGGCAATTCACCGCGAAGTGGCGGTCATGGCTTTCCGCAGTAAGCGTACCCATGGGAGAACCCAAACCACCCAGACTCCGATCACCCTGTGCCGAAGACTTGGAGGGAATGAAGGTGTCGGGCAAGTCAAGCGCCGCGTTGTTAATCAGCACCTCCACCGGCCCAAACGCTTGCGCGACGCGATCGAAAAGCTGAGGAATTGCGGATGGCTCACCCAAATCAGCTTCCCAGGACTCGGCCTGTCCACCCTCGCGCCGGATCGCCCGTACGACCTCCTCGGCCGACTTCAATTGTGCATCAAGGTAAAATGCTTCCCCGGGCCTGCCGGATTCGACCTCGCCTTTTCCCTGGTCAGACAATGCGGATGCCTGCCGGAAAAAGTGAATAAACACGCTTGCACCCTGGGATGCGAACGCTTTGGCGGTTGCGGCGCCGATTCCCTGCGGGTTGTTGCCACCCGTGATACAAACGACTCTACCTTTCAATTGGGGATCAATCATAGTCCCTCAGTGTCCCTAGGGTCTCGATCAATGACCAGGCCACCTTAACCTCATTTCACATCGGTGACCTTGCCGTCGTGAAACTCAACCGTCATGTCTTTGTACTTGTAGAGGACCTTTTCGCCCAGGTCCACGCGAGTCTGTGGCGGTCCCAGAGCCGCTTCAACCTCGGCGAAGGACATGCCCAGCTTGACTTCCCTCACATACACGCCCTTGGCGGTGTTTCCGAATTGAGCAGCCGCAGCGTGTGTATCGAAGGGCTTTAGCCACTTCTCAACGAGCGAAGCCACGGAGTCGTAGTCTTTCGCCTCGTCCGTCTCGAAGATCAAGTTGGCCCTGCCGTACTTAAGGTGCTGATGTGCGCGGGCGCCTACACCCCGCTTCACCTGGTGAGCCGAAAGGTTTTCGACGGTGATGGTGAAGTATCCCCCCCTTAGCCGTCGAAACCAGGTGGACCTAACAAGGACGACCTCTCCCTTGTGTAAAGGCTCAGGGATAATCTCCCCGCAGCCAGTCATGCCAGCGGACACGCCGGTTTGCGGGTGAGACTCGGCCGATTCGCCGGTGATTATGACATCAAGAGCGTTACCCAATGGGATCTCGGGAAGGTCGGCGCACATGCCCACCGCCAAGCCCTCTCGGAGAACAACAAGGTACTTCCCCTTATAGCGTTCCGATAAATCCTTCTTGTCCGTCGCAAAAACAGGAAGACACAAGGGAAGCAACACGACTGCGAGCCCGACGCGTCGTTTCTTCATTTTGACTCCTCCCCCTTTTTGTTCGCCGTCTCCATCTCCGGGTGTCGACCAGATGGCGGCCGTGCCACGAATATCGTCATGGGTGCAGGGAGTCGCAGCTCGACATGAGCGGTTGAGCTACCGATAGACCTCTTGCGGTGCCCCACTTTGACAATCAATAAAGATGGCCCATCGTCGTTGACGGAATAGACAATCCGGTAAACCCCTTGCCTCAAACGAAACTTGTCCTGGCCCGATAGTTTTTCGGAGCCGGGTGGCCTCGGATTGCTGGAAAGTCCCTGGATTCGCGCGATGAGACGCTGGCGGTCCCTTTGGGGAATCGCTTCGATCTCTTTCACTGCGGAAGGCTTGATAAGGATCTTATAGCTTCCCACGCTTCCTCAGGTCTTTGAGTACCGCCTCGAAGGACAGGTTCGGTTCCCTCGCCCTCTCCTCGAATGCCGCCAGGTCTTCCGCATCCTCCGCCAGGCTCAGCCGCACGGCGTCATTGATGATCTTGGAAATCGGCTGGTCAGTCTCGGCAGCCTTGATCCGTAATGCCCGGTGGAGTTGCGAATCGAAATAAACGGTCGCTCTTTTTTGCAAGCTTCTCATGGAACCATTATACAGTTAAAGCGTTATGATGTCAAAACGTCTCTAGCCACCCAAAAGCTTGAGCAACTCATCCTCCTCAATCGTTTTGACTCCCAGCGAACGGGCCTTGTCGAGCTTCGACCCCGGATCGGCGCCGACCACGACGTAATCCGTCTTCTTGCTGACGGAGCCCGTGACGCGGCCGCCAGCTTCTTCAATCATCTTTTTAGCTTCGTCGCGGGAATAACGAGGCAGCGTGCCGGTGAGAACAAACTGCTTTCCGGCTAAGTTGCCTTCAGGCTTGTGGATTTTCGCCGACTCGAACTGCAAGCTGGCTTTGCGGAGCTTCTCGATGACCTTCAGGTTTCGCGGTTCGCGGAAAAACTCAAGGATGCTCTCGGCCACTCTGGGCCCGACTTCTTCGACCTCCAAGAGTTCCTCTTCGCTGGCCTTGGCGAGCTTGTCCAGCGAGGCAAAATGGTCGGCTAAGAGCTGGCCGGTGCGTTCGCCGACGAAGCGAATGCCCAAGGCAAATATCAGCCGCGCCAGGCTCGCCTTCTTGCTGTTGTCGATTTCCAGCAGGAGGTTGCTTGCTGACTTATCCCCCATCCGTTCCAGATTCGCCACCTTTTCCTGGGTCAAAGCGTAAAGATCAGCGACGTCGCGGACCAGTCCCTTGTCCACCAGTTGATCCACCAGGGCGTCTCCAAGCCCATCAATATTCATGGCGCGGCGACCGGCGAAGTACAGCAGCGATTCTTTGAGTCTGGCCGGGCAAGCCGAGTTGACGCAGCGGTAGGCGACTTCTCCTTCGGCGCGGTGAACCTCCCCACCGCAGACGGGGCATTGCTTGGGCATGCTGAATTCGCGCCCCTCCGGAGCTTGCTTCACCACCTTGACCACCTGCGGGATGACTTCTCCGGCACGCTGGATCAGCACCGCGTCGCCGATCTTGACGCCCAGCCGTGTGATTTCATCCATGTTGTGCAGTGTGGCGTGACTCACTGTGACTCCACCCACGTCCACCGGCTCAAGGTCCGCAACAGGCGTCAATGTTCCGGTCCGACCGACTTGGGCGCGAATATCCATGACGCGCGTGGTGGCTTGGCGCGCGGCATATTTATAGGCGATGGCCCAGCGCGGGGACTTGGCTGTGGTCCCGAGTTCCTCCCACAGGCGAATGTCGTTCACCTTCACGACGATACCGTCAATCTCGTACTCCAAGCCGTCTCGCTTCGATTCCCATTCCTGGATATAGGCCATCAATTCCTCGAACGATTTGCACAAACGCCTGTTTGGGTTCACCTTGAAGCCCATCTTGACCAGGGCTTCAAGGTTTTGCCAGTGTTCGCGAAGCGGTTCGCGGTCTTCGACCAGGAGGTAATAGAGGAACATGTCGAGCTTGCGCTGCGCCACGATGCGCGAGTCAAGCTGGCGCATGGAGCCCGCTGCGGCGTTGCGGGGGTTGGCGAAGCGGGGCTCGCCCGCCGCCTCGCGTTGCGCATTCGTCTGCTCGAACGCTTTGCGTGGCATGATGACTTCTCCGCGGACTTCCAAGCGCCTTGGATCGCCGATCAGCTCCGACCTTTCGGCGTCAATTCCGAGAGGCACGGAGCGGATCGTCTTCACGTTTGCCGTGACGTCCTCGCCCTCGACTCCGTCGCCGCGCGTGACACCGTGCGTCAGCACGCCGTCTTCATAGGTCAACGCCATGGAAAGGCCGTCCAGCTTCAATTCCCCCACATACTCGACCTTCGAACGACCTGAAATCTCGCGCACCCGGCGGTCAAAGTCTTTTAGCTCATCGACAGAGTAAGTGTTGTCCAGGCTCAACATGGGCACGGAGTGCCGCAGCTTGGGGAATTCCTCCGCCGGTTGGCCCCCCACGCGCTGGGTGGGAGAATCAGGCGTGACAAGCTCCGGATTCTGGACCTCCAGCTCCTGAAGCCGGCGCATCAGTTTGTCAAACTCGAAGTCAGAGATTTCAGGGTTATCCAGGACGTAGTACCGATGCTCGTGGTAGCGGATATCATTTCGGAGCTTTTCAATTTCTTTTTCGATGGCTTTGGCCACGTAATCCTCCCCACCAGGCGCGGGCACACCATGGTCCTGGCGCGCCCCCAAGGCTTTCATTTCCGAACGGAATTATAACCCACCGGCCGGACATATATCGGCTGACATCGTCAGGGCTGCTGCGCAGGCTGAAAGCTTGGCTTGACAGGCGTCGGAACCGGCTGCTAGTGTCGATATGGGGAGCCATTAGAGGTAGGAGAAGATTGAGGCATGAATCTGCGAACAATATGGATCCCGGCTGCCCTTTGCTTGGTTCTGGCAGTGCCCATGATGGCGCAGGAAAAAACCGTCAAGGCGGGAACGGCGCGCTACGGAGACCCGACGGGCACCGCGCGCAAATACCAGAACCTTCTTTATGGCGTCATTAAGACGCTTGACGCCAATGGAATGGTGTTGGAAAAGACCAAGGTCGGCATCGACCAAACTCTTAGATTCCAGCCCAAGACCAAGTTCATTCACGACGACAAGCCAAGTTCGCGGGAGGATCTGAAGGTCGGCGACCAGGTCTACGTGGATGTCCGCGAGGATAAGAAGACCGGCGACCTTTATGCCAAGAAGGTGGTTACGGGCATCGTTGTGCCGGTGGAATAAGAAGCCAGATTCAAGGCGGATCTTGCGCGAACCGATTCCCTCTCTTTGAAAACCTCTACTCTGATCTATAACCCGATAGCTGGACGGCACCCTGCCCGGCGCGCAAGGGAGGTTCGACGAGCGGCTGAGATCCTCCGCAAAGCAGGGATAGAAGTGGATCTCGCTCCAACGGCTGGACCCGGAGCGGCGTCTGAGCTGGCAAATAAAGCCGCAAGCAAAGGCAGCGACATAGTCTTGGTTTGCGGCGGGGATGGCACCATCAACGAAGTGATCAACGGTCTGGTCGGCAGCCAAGTGGCGCTCGGCCTGCTGCCGGGAGGGACAGCCAACATTTTGGCGAGAGATATGGGACTTCCGCTCAACCCTGTCCGTGCAGCCACAGAGCTTTCGCGTTGCTCGCCACGCCGAATCCCCCTGGGGAAAGCCACCTGGTACACTGAGAAGGCCTCGATAAACGGAGCTCCGGCTGAAAAGGAGCAGGCCATTCGTTACTTCATGACTGTGGCGGGAATCGGCTTTGATGCTCACGTCGTCTATAAGCTTTCACCCGAGATGAAGTTGTCGTGGGGGGTCTCGGGATACATCACGGAAGCCTTGCGGCAGGTATTCCGCTACCCGTTCCAGGGCTTTTGCTGCCGCACGGACGGTGGGCCGGACCGTATTGCCACGTTCGCCGCCGTCCAGCGAGCCGGCAATTATGGGGGATGGCTTCACCTTACACCTGACGCACGCTTCTTTGATGACCGGTTCACTCTGTGCCTTTTCAAAAGCCATAATCGCGCTCGCTACTTCCTTTACGCAGGCCTGGTCCTGGCGCACCAACACTTCCACCTCGGCGATGTGGAACTTGTGGAAACGCGTAAGCTCTGCTGCGCCGCCCGGGTTGCCGGCGAAACCATCCGCTTCGAACTCGACGGCGAGCTGGTGGGGACACTCCCGGCAACATTCGAAATCGTGCCAGATGCACTTACCGTGCTGGTTCCATGATTCGAAACTGGAAATTGGAAACTGGAGACTGGAAGATAGGAAGTGGAAAATGCAAACTGGGGAGTGTAAGCAGGGAAGTGTAAGGTGGGAAGTGGAAACTGGAGAATAAAAACCCGAATGCCGAAGTTCGAGATTCATGAAACAAGGTTCAATTGGAATCGCCAGTTTCGATTTTCCAGTTTCCTCGTTCCCTTGTCGATTTTCGACTTTCCAGTTTCGAGTTTCGAGTTTCGATTTTCCAGTTTCGATTTCAAATTTCAAATCTCAGATTTCAAATTTCTGCATGTGCCGTGGATAATCTGACCCACACCCTTACCGCAGTTGCCTTGAGCCATGCCGGGCTGCACCGCAAAACCCGGTTTGCCACCCTCACTCTGATCGCGGCTGCGAACCTGCCGGATCTCGACATCGTCTCCCGCCTCTGGGGAAGCGCCACCTATCTCAAGTACCACCGCGGTTTCACCCATTCGATTCTGGGGGTCAGCCTGCTTGCCTTCCTACTGGCATGGACCATTTACTTTCTTGGCCGCAAGGCAAAGCCGAAACCCGGACCGCCACTTAGCCTTCCCTGGCTTCTGATCCTGGCGTGGATTGGAACGGCCAGCCACCTTTTGATGGACTTCACGAATTCCTACGGCGTCAGGCTCTTCCTGCCCTTCAGCCCGCGGTGGTATGCCTGGGACATCATGTTTATCTTCGATCCTTTGTTGCTCGCATTCCTTTGCCTTGGTCTCGGCCTTCCCACGCTGCTGCGGCTGGTCTCGGAAGAAGTTGGGGCGAGTAAATCCCGCCCTGCGTGGGGTGCGGTGTTCTCGCTCTGTGCGCTGGTATTTCTCTGGGGCCTGCGCGACGTCGCCCACCGGCGCGTCCTCGGGTTCCTCGAAACCCACACTTACTCTGAACAAGACTTGCTTCGGGTCGGAGCGTTTCCCTCCCCACTCAACCCCTTTGAGTGGACGGGAGTGGTCGAGACCGACACCGCCTATGATGTCCTGCCTGCTAATGCCCTTGATGACGATGTGGATCCTCGGTCCGCGCAGCAATTCCATAAACCCGAGGCCTCGGCGGCCCTCGACGCGGCCCTGAAGACGCGCACCGGACGTATCTTCATGGATTTTGCCAAGTTCCCCTGGGCCCAGGTAGAAGAAAACGGCGAAGGTTTTGACGTGCAAATCCGCGATCTGCGCTTCTACACAAACTATGGCGGTCGCCGCTTCCTGGCAGAAATCGAATTGGACAAGGCCTTGCGAGTGCGCTCGGAATCCTTCAGTTTCACCGCGCCAGACCGTGAAGCGCCCGGGAGATAAGGGCTCGTCAGGAAATAACCATTCGATACAACGCTTAGAAGCTGTGAAAAAATAGACAATCTCATCCCGCAAAGCGGGACCAAGACGCAGAGACTCGCAGAGAAGAACTGCCTTGTTTTCTTTGCGCCTTTGCGTGAAATGCTTTTGCCCATCTGGTGTCCTGAGTCAGAAGTTCGTTGAATAAGTCAGCCCCGACTTGTCGGGGCGAAAGAATGTAGCCCACGGTCCCGCAGGGCGGGATGGGTCGGCGAGCCCTCCCTCACCCCCGTCCCCTCTCCCGCTCGGGCGGGAGAGGGGTGCCGAAGGCAGGGTGAGGGTCCTCCCCCAGGGCTTGCGCCCTGGGCTACAATCTTCCGCCCCTAACGGGGCTGCGAAAGGACCTCCCGCATGAGAAAGACTTTGTAAGCGAATTTCTGATTCAGGACACTAGGGATTATTTCACAGCATCTTAAGACCGGGGATTAACCTGAACCATCGGGACTAGCGGCCCGGCGACCCTTCCGCCAGCGGGAAAGAAGCGCCAAGCCGATAACGATCAGGATAGTCACCAGCGAGACCCAGTCGAGGTTTTTCTTCAAATAAGCTTCCGCCTGGGCGCCGTAACGCGCTCCCAGCCAGGCCTCAGCCGCAAACCGCAAGCTTCGCCCCAGCAGCAAAGCAACGCCGAAGTTCAGCGCATTCATGCGCAGAGCTCCGGCGGTCATAACGAAGATCTTCAGGGGCGCTGGCGGAGGGAGCAGGGACATCACGAGCATCGCCAAAAGGTCATTACGCTCCAGCCAGCGACGCGCGCTTCCCTTCGTCGAGGATGATTTGCCCCCGGCCAACCTCCCTCCACTGCTCGCAATACCATAGAGAACATAACACCCCAAGAGCGAGCCCACGGTGCTCATGAAGGCATAGAAGGGCGCGCGAGCCGGATGCTGGCTGGCCAGAACGATAAGTGCCAGATCGTTGATGCCCGGGAATGGAATGAAAGAAGAGTCCAGGAACGACAAGGCGAAAAGCCCCGCACCGCCATAGAGGGCCAGCACGTGTCCGAGTTTCAAGGAAAGCGATTTGAGTAATGGCAACCGGTTGCACCTCGGAAATTAAGCACTTGGATTCTAAGCGGCCTTTCACTCAAGACGCAACGCCCTTCTTGAGCGACGGAGGGAAGGGACAGGGCGGACACACCTCACGGAGCAACTTATCCCGAATTCGAAAGTTGGCAGCCGCCGGCCGAGCCGAATCACTTGATTGGAGGCCCGTTTGACGCAGATGCCGGAGCAACAAAATGGTGCGGGTTCGGGCGTAGGGGCATCCGCCGCGGCGGACGCTGTGCCCCTACAAGATGCACATCGCACCCACGCTAACTTCCGAATTCGGGCTTATTTGATCGACAGAGCGCCTGGAGGAGTGGCTGGCCCGGAGGCGATTGCGCGGGGCGCCCGGGGGGCAGGGATATAGGGTTGTTCATCAGAGGCAACGAGGTATTGCAGCAGAAGTTAATATGTAAACATTTACCGTCTGGGTCGTTTCCGCCGCTTGGGCTGGTGATCCAACCCGAGCTCTTCGCTTTTCCTGCTGAGGGTGTTGCGATGAATCCCCAGAGCTTGGGCTGTCTTTGACTGGTTTCCGTTGTTCTTTTCGAGCATGCGCTGGATAAACCGTTTCTCGAATTCGGTTATGGCGTCGGGAAACTGAATTCCTTGTTCAATCATGCGGTTGACGAGAGCTTCTAGCTGGTCTTTCACGGCAGTGCTCCAGTGTGGAAGTATTTGCTCGGTTTGCATGACAAGCGAACTTCGAGCAACGATGGGCTTGTCCTCAGCCTCCCAATTCGGCTTCCCTTCCGGTGGGCAAGCATGACCAAGGACTAGTTCTTAATGGCTTTCTTGTCGTTCTGAATCAGCGTTTCTCTGAACCTCTCAAACCCCAGGCGAAACTGCCCCTTGAGGTTGCCGGGCATGGCCAGGGAAATAATTCTTGCTCCGGCGGTGACGTAAGGGGCGAGAGATGACTGCTGCACAGCTCCCGGCTTAATGGTGAAAGCTAGCAGAACAAGGAGTAGAATGCAATCCACAACCACCCCACGGACCAGGCCGAAAACCGCCCCCAGGAACCGGTCGAACCATTGAATGCCGGCAGTCTTAATCAACTTCCGAGCCAGCAGCGAAACCAAACTGCCCAGCACCAGGGTTCCCAGAAAGAGGACCAGAAAACCCAAGCCTAGGGCTATCTCGTGCGACTTCGTCAGGTCCTCGAACCAGAGAGCGGCCCTTGGGTATGCTACCGCTGCCACCACCAATCCGATCACCAGGGAGGCCAGGGAGATCAATTCCCGGATGAACCCTTTCATGATGGCCGCAGCCACTGATGCCACTACGATGGCGGCAAAAGTCCAATCGAGCCAGTTCCAGGCACCCATGATCTTTAGCGCGAGCCGCGCCCCATCCCGTTTCAATTAGGTTTCTGTCCAGTCAGAAGACTGTACGCTTGCCGGTACTTCTCACTAGTTTTCCCCACCACCTCAGGCGGAAGGGGAGGTGAGGGAGGTTGTTTGTTCCAGTGAAGTGATTCGAGGTAATCGCGAACGAACTGCTTGTCGAACGAAGCCTGGGGTTTGCCAGGCCGGTAGCCCTGCATGGGCCAGAAGCGAGACGAGTCCGGGGTCAGGATTTCGTCGATGAGGATGATGTCACTTCCGTTCCGGCCCCATTCAAACTTGGTGTCGGCGATGATGATGCCCCGTCCTGCCGCGTAATCTCTGGCCTTCGAATAGAGTTCCAGGCTATAGTCGCGCAGTTCTTGGGCGGTCTCTCTCCCCACTCTCGAGATGGTCTCCTCCCAGGTGATATTCTCGTCGTGGCCCGTTGAGGCTTTTGTCGCCGGTGTGAAGATCGGCTGGTCGAATTTGGAGCCCTCGCTTAGTCCCGCAGGCAGCTCGATGCCGCAAACTCTTCCTGTGACGCGGTACTCATTAAGTCCTGATCCCGCCAAGTATCCCCGGACAACACACTCGATGGGAAAGGGTTCGGCCTTCCGTACCAGCATCGACCGGCCTTCCAATTGATCGGCAAACGGCTGAAGCTCGGAGGGGTAATCCTCCAGCTTGGAGCTCAGAAAGTGGTTGGGGAAGGACTTCCCGAACATCGCGAACCAGAAGCACGAGAGCTGCGTCAAAACCCAGCCCTTGCCCGGGATGCCTTCTCCCATGACCACATCGAAGGCCGACAGACGGTCTGTGGCGACGATCACAAGCTGCCCCGGCCCGGCCTCATATACATCTCGAACTTTGCCGCGGGAAAAAAGCCTTACTCCGGGCAATCTGGTCTCCGTGAGAACAGGTTGTCTAGTTGTTTGCATGGCGGTGGCTCAGAGCATCCGCCATTCTAAAACATCAGCAGGAGTTGTCAACGAAAAAAGAGGCCGAAAAAAAAGGCCGCGCGCTTTTAACTGAGCCTACTGGATGTGGGGTAGAGATTGGAATGAAGCACCAGATGAAGACAGGAGTCAGGAATCAGGAGTGAGGAGTCAAGAAGTGGAAGCATCAGACGCAGAACAGGGGACGCGGGTTTCTCTCAGCACAGAATCTGTCGGCGTCAGAGGCTCGGGACGCGCATCCATAACACAGCATCATTACATGCTGCGGGCGGAAGACTTCACCTAAGGGCCAGTTGCCGGGATTCATTTCATAATCTCAAGCCGGCAAATTTCATCCTGGTTGATGTCGAGCACATAGACATCGGGGGACAGGCCCCTGGCTGCGCTCCGGGCGAAACCATATGCTTGCTCCAAGGCCTCGGGCAACTCTGGGTAGATGTGGCCAGACACTACCCAGCGCTGGAAATTCCCTTTGGTGGCGACCAGGAAGCCCTTTTCGGTCAATTCCAGGTCGAGACTCCGATTACGGGCGGCCTTCCGTATGGCGGTTCCAATTTGCCCTTTACTCTCAGTCATTTCACTCTCCGATCTTTGACTCGAATCGGACTGAGACCAGCTTGGACACGCCCGGTTCCTCCATGGTGACGCCGTACATCACTCGTGCGATTTCCATGGTCCGTTTGCTGTGGGTAATCAGGATGAACTGGGTGTGCCGGCTCATCTGTTCGACCATGCGGCTGAAGCGGTCAATGTTCGACTCGTCGAGCGGAGCATCCACCTCGTCCAGGATGCAGAAGGGGCTCGGGGTGTAGCGGAAGATCGCGATGAGCAGCGCCAGCGCCGCCAGCGCTTTCTCTCCCCCGGAGAGCAACAGCACATTCTGCAGCCGTTTGCCGGGAGGCTGGGCGGCGATGTCGATGCCGCTGTCCGCATCCAATTCATCCGTCAGCCGCATCTCGCCCACTCCGCCGCCAAAGAGGGTGTGGAAAGTCTCAGCGAAGTATCCGTTGATCGCCTGGAATGCTTCCAGGAATTGCTGGCGCGAGACCTGATCGATTTCGCGAATCGCCTGGCTTGTGTCCTCAATCGAAGCCAGCAGATCCTGGCGCTGGGTATCGAGGAAGGTGAGCCGGCCCTCGGCTTCCTGGAGTTCTTCGAGCGCCATCATGTTGACCGGCCCCAGGTTCTCGATGCGGGTCTTGAGTTGGTGGACCTCGTCCTCAGCGGCCAGCAAGATTTCGCCCGCGAGCACCGGCGGCGGAGGTAACTCCGCGAGCACGGCGGAAGGTTCTGCGTGCAGTTCCTCGCGGCACTGTTGCGCATGGTGGGTGCGGTCGGAATCAGCTCGGGCGAACGCCACGTCGGCTTCCGAACGCCTGGCGCGACAGGTCTCAAGTTCGACTCGCGCGGCGTCCACCTGCGGGCTGAGCGCCACGCGCTGAGCCTTGACCGCCCCAGATTCCTGCTCGAGGTGCTGAAGCTCCAACCGCGCCATCTCGAGTGCGGCTTCCAGCTCGTGCAGGCGAACCTTAATGGTCTCGCCCTCTTCTGCCAGCCGCTGCCGCTGTTCGCGCCAGCTCTCCGATTGTTGCTGGAGGCGCGTCATACGGCTGCGTACGTCCTCGCACATGCCCAGCAGGCGCGCCACCTCGGCCCCGGCGGCGCGTGTCCTTTCTTCCAGCGCGCTGTTGCGGGCGCTTGCCTCGGCCAGTTCCTGCGAAAGACGTTCCAGGTCCATGCGAAGTCCGCGAAGTGCGCCGGTTGACTGTGTGATGGCTTCCTCGCGCCGCGTCTTTTCATCTCCGGCCACCCCCAGTTTCGACCGCAGGCCGGCTTTCCGCTCATCGGCTGAGGCGAGCTCGCGTTGAAGCGCTGCGGCTTCGGACTGGAGGATCTTGAGCTGGTCGCGCGCCCGCTCCCAAGCCTCTCGTACTTGGCGCGTTTTCTCGTTGGCGACCACGGCTCTCTTTTCCGTTTCCTGCTTGGCCGCTGTCAGGTTCCCGTGGTTCTCTGCGAGTTGCGTCAGGCGGCTGGCAGCTTCGGCCAGCGCAGCCTCGCTCGCCTGGATTTTGCCTTCCAGCTCGGCGGCGCGGCGCTCGAGTTTTCGGAAGTCACGGCGAAGTGCCAGAGGCCCGGCGTTTGAGCCTTTGCCCCCGGACACCAGGCGATGCTGATAGTGCTCACCGGTCCGGGTCAGGAAGTGGCATTCAGGGTAGGCGCCTGCCAGCCGCTGGGCGGTTGCGGGGTCCTCAACCAGATAGGCATTGGCCAGCGCTGGCAGCCCCAGGTCGCCATTCAACCCAAGAGATTTCTGGAAGCTTATCAGGTCCCGCACCTGCGCCACCACTCCCGGCTCGGCAAGGAGGTCAGCGTGGGCTTGCCCATACGAGCGGTCATTCGGGGGGATATGCGTAACGAAGAACGTGGACCACCCTTTTCCTTCCTCGCGCAGCAGCGCGATGCCGGAGCGGGCCTGCTCATGTTGTTCCACTACCACACACTCGAGTTCGAGCTTGAGGAAGTCTTCCACCACTTCTTCATAGCCCGGCGAGACTTCCACGAAGTCGGCGAGCACGCCGAGGGGATGGAACTGATGCCCGTTCGTGGGGATCTCCCCCGTGAGCAGCCGCCGCACACTTTCCGTGCTGTAAGCGTGACGGGCCAGCGATTCCTCCAGCGCCTGCTTGCGCGCCACGGCCCCGGAGTGTTCCCGGCGAAGCGTCTCAAGAGCCGATCGCCGGAAAGCTTCCTCGCCCCGCGCCTGTTCGAGCGCCGCCACGGTTTCGCTCAGCGCCTTCGCCAAGTCTGCCAGCGAGGTCGTGTCTTGCTGCTGGGCAGCGATCAAAACCTCCAGCTCGTCTGCCCACCGCTGGTGTTCCCGCTCCACGCGCTGCTTCTCGGACTCGGTGCGCGTCGCTTGGCGGGAGAGCGCCAAGCCCGCTTCCTCAGCCTGCACGAGCTGGTTGCGAAGCTCCGCCGCATGGCTCACGGCTGCAAGCATGGCTTGGCGACATGACTCTACCTGCTCCTCCGTTGCTGCTACCTGGTTGCTTAATGAGTCCTGGCGCGACAGCAGTTGCGCCCGCGCTCCTTGCGCCGCCGTCCAATCCTGCTGGACCTGTTCGAGCTGAAGGGTTCTTTCGTTGCTCTGCTGTTCCAGTGAAGCCAGTTGGGCCTCGAAATCCGCCCTTTCCCGAGCCGCGTCCGTATCCCGTCCCTCAAGGCTCGCCGCCTGCTGGCGAACTTGTTCGCAGCGCGAGAGCAACCGCTCGCGCTCCAGGCTGCTTTGCGCGATCTGCTCCCGCAATTGCGTGAGCTGGCGCTCCCACTCCTCGTGCTTTTGTGTGGCGGCCTTCTGCTCCAGCTCCAGGGCTTCGAGCCGCTGCGCCGCGAGCCCGCACGCTTCCTGCGCCTGGGCCACTTCACCCCCCAGCCGGGCACATTGCGCTTCCAGGGCCACCCACCGTGAGGTGAGGACCACTTTCAGCCGCGCGCGCAGTTCGTCGTGAATTTCCCTGTATCGCCGCGCCTTGGAGGCTTGGCGCTTCAGCGAGTTCACCTGCTTGGTGACTTCCTCCAGGATGTCGGCGATGCGCGCCAGGTTCTGCCGCGAAGATTCCAGCTTGGCCTCCGCCAGCCGCTTGCGCGTCTTGAACTTGGAAACCCCCGCTGCCTCTTCCAGGATCAGGCGCCGGTCCGATGGCCGGGAACTCAGAACCTGCCCGATTCGCCCCTGCTCGATGATGGCGTAAGATTCCGGGCCCAGTCCTGTGCCCATGAACAAGTCTTGGATGTCGCGCAGGCGGCAGACTTGGCCGTTGATGAGATACTCGCTCTCACCGGAGCGAAACAGCCGGCGTGTGACCGTGATCTCGCCGGCGCGATGGCGAAGCTTGGGCGGTCGGCTCCACTCTCCCTCGCCGTCGTTGTTGCCTGCCGCAGCTTCAAGTTCTTGCGCCTCCACTTGCCGGCGTTCTTGCTCTTCCTCCGCAAAGCCCGCCTCGTTGTATTCGGGGTCGACGAGCGTCATGCTGACTTCCGCCATGCTCGTGGGAGGCCTTGTGCCTGTGCCGTTAAAGATGACGTCAGCCATGCGCTCGCCGCGCAGGCTCTTCGCGCTCTGCTCTCCGAGAACCCAGGAGACGGCGTCTGACAGATTGGATTTGCCGCAGCCGTTCGGCCCCACAATGGCCGCAACGCCATCCGCGAATTCAAGCCGCGAGCGATCCCCGAATGACTTGAAGCCGAGCAGCTCGAGTTTTTTTAGTTTATACAATTTGCACACCTCCCCTCTGGTCTTTCCAAGGAGGTGCGAGCCTGCGCTCGCGTTGAAATGGAAGCCAGAAGCATCGCTAAATAATTTGTGCAGGGCGAGCGATGTGGCCGACGCAGATTCAGCATCATGGTTCGCCACCTGATGTGGCAAAAACGTTCCGGCGCAGACCTCGCTCGCCCCGGCCCAAGCTTACCTTCTGGCGCGCACGAAAAGGCTGATGCGAGCATCCCCAATAACTTCACAGAATAGTTAGCACGAAAAAGGAGGGAAGTAAAGCGAAAACCACAAAATGGTGGGCTTTTCCGGAAGTATGGCCCCCATATGTAGGGGCCGAAAATGACGGGGTAGGTGGCATGCAGAAGCCGATGGGCAGGAAAAACCGGGCTAAGGGCACAAAAGCATCGAGTGATTAGTTCAGTGAGTCATTGGATCATTGAAAAGCGGTGCCAGGAGGTGGGGCAATTTTGAACAGTGAATAGTAAATATGAATTGTGATTTCAGGAAGCGTTGCGGGCAGAGGCCCTGGGCGCGGCGCGCAAAGCAAACTCGGCGTCCGCAATTCACAATTCACCATTCACCATTCATAGTTCCGCCTGTCACTCGTCACTGTTATCCTGACACCTGGAACCTGTTTTTCAATCCCCATCTAACGCCTACTACCAAGGGATGACACTTCATGGGCTTTTTCTACCAGCCTGCTATCCATCCATTCCAGAATCAGCTTCCTCATCTCCGGCAGCTCAACGTGTCCGCAATCGAAAAGCTCGATCCGGCAGTCGCCGGGCTTTCCGTATTTTTGATACAGTGCGAGCAGGTAATCCCGGACCCCCTCAACACCGGCGGGCGGCGTTAACAAGTCCTGGCGACCGTTCACGCTCAGTCGAGGACGAGGGACGATCAGCTCATTGATCTCGGAAGTCTGGAAGTGTTTCAGCAAGGAGGGCACGTAGTAGTAGATCCCATGGCCTTTCAGGTTGTGAGTCCTGATCAATTCCTCAAAATCCGTGAGGCAGCAGATATCCACGCATAAGTCGACGCGCGGTTCGAGGGCAGCCAGCCACCAGGCCTTGGTCGAGCCCATCGACATGCCCAGCGCTCCCAGTCGCCGGGGATCAACCTCCGGCCGGCTGGCAAGGTAATCGAACGCCCGGAATTCATCAAACATCATCATTCCCCAGAGTACCTGGCCCCTCCAGAGCATCAACTTGAAAGCATCTTCCTCGCCCGTGCGGCCGTCGGCTTCGCGTTTGCGTTCGCCAAAACACCAGCTATCGATGGCCAGCGTCACGATGCCCTTTTGCGCACAGACGGGCGCATAGGCAGGCTGGGCTTCCGCGCCCACCAGCAGTTGTTCCTTCCCCAGGTCATACATTCCACCGTGCCAGTGGATGAAGAGCAGCCCCGGAGCCGGCTTCTGGCGCTTGTCCGGGATCAACAGCAGCGCCGGGACCGGTTCGATGCCATCAAGATCCAGGACCAGTCTTTCGAGAGTGTAGCCATTGTGTTTCTCGGCTTTCACTAGCTTGGCTGGGCCGGGTTTGTGAGCCCAAGGCAAGTCGCCGAGCAGGCTCCAGAGTTCTTGGCGGCGCCTGGCCTGGAAAGTGGAGAACGCCTCGCCTGCCTCAGGTTGGCGACCTGGTTGCACCTGCTCGCCCGCTGAGGGTTCAGCTCCCAGGGCCAGCATGGCAGCGGATTGTTTCAGAAAATCACGTCGGCGAGAAAAAATCATGGGGCCTCCAGCGCGCGCGATGACGGCCATCCCTTCTTATTACACCTGTGGTGGACAGTCAAGCGGAGGACGTGCCCATGTGGAGGACGACCCTATGCCGGCACCGGGGCGGGCGGCCGTGCTACGACTGAAGACCAGAGATAGGCTTAGTGGGAAGGTTTCCAGCGCAGGACGGGCTTGCGCGCCGCGGCGGCTTCATCCAGGCGCGTGACGCGCGTGGTGTAAGGGGCCTTGAGGACAAATTCCGGATTCTCCTCGACCTCTTGGGCAATGGACCGCAGCGCGTCGATGAAGGAGTCCATTTCCTCTTTGCTGACGCTCTCGGTAGGCTCGATCATCATCGCACCGGAGGCAATCAACGGAAATGCTGTGGTGTAAGGATGAAAGCCGTAATCGATGAGCCGCTTGGCGATGTCGCTGGTGCGGACGCCGCGCGCCGCCTGCCGCCGGTCGGAGAACACGCACTCGTGCATCAACGCGCACACCGAGGCAAGGTCGAAAAGGCCCTTCAACTGGCTCATCACGTAGTTGGCGTTAAGCACGGCGTCCTGGGTGGTCTGACGCAAGCCTTCGAAGCCATTGGCCTGGATATAAGCGAGCGCGCGCACGGCCATGCCGAAGTTGCCGTAGAAGGCGCGCACCCGACCGATACTCCGGGGCCGGTTGTAGTCCAGATGGAACGTTCCATCCGCCGCCTGCTCGACGACGGGCAAGGGCAAGTAAGGCTCAAGAACCTTCCTCACCGCTACCGGCCCCGAGCCCGGGCCGCCACCGCCATGAGGGGTGCTGAAGGTCTTGTGCAGATTCAGATGCATCACGTCCACGCCGAAATCCGCCGGCCGCGCCACGCCTACCAGCGCGTTCATGTTGGCCCCATCCATATAAAGTAGGCCGCCTCTGGAATGCACCAAATCGGCGATCTCCCGGATTTGCGACTCGAAGATGCCCAGCGTATTGGGATTGGTGAGCATCAATCCCGCAACTTTATCCGTCATGGTGCGATCGAGCCCGGCAAGGTCAAGGCAACCGCACTCATCGGATTTGATGTTCTGAACCTCGTAGCCCGAAATAGTGGCGCTAGCGGGATTCGTTCCGTGCGCCGAATCGGGGATCAGGATGTATTTCCGCGGGTTGCCGCGCTCGCTTAGGCAGGCGCGGATCATCAGGAGGCCAGTCAGTTCGCCCTGCGCGCCCGCCGCAGGCTGAAGCGTGACCGCGTCCATGCCGGTTATTTCCTTCAGGCAACGCGCTGTTTCGTGGAGAACTTCGAGACAGCCCTGGACCAAAGCTTCAGGAGCGTAGGGATGGTCCGTTGCGAGGCCCTCCAGGCGCGCCACCACTTCATTGATCCGCGGGTTGTACTTCATAGTGCAGGAGCCCAGCGGATAGAGGCCCGTGTCCACTCCGTAATTCCAGGAGGAAAGGCGCGTGAAGTGGCGGATGACTTCCAGTTCCGAGACCTCCGGAAAGCCCTTGACTTCGCCCCGGCTGAATTCTGGGCCCAAGAGTTCTTCCGGTGATACAGGGGGCACGTCCAGGGGCGGGAGGTCCACGCCGGATTTCCCAGGTGTGCTCCTTTCGAAGATCAGCTTCTCGTTTCTGTTAACGTGAGGCCGCGCCTCACGAATTCGATTCTCCATAGCGATTGTTTCGAAATCTGCTGGGCAGATATATGACCTGCCTCTGGAGTTTCTACATTCCCCCCCCTCCTCCCTGGGGGAGAGGGGCCGGGGGTGAGGGGGTCAACACCAGAAACGGAGCGCCTCTGTCCCCAAGCTTCTGAGAAAACGGTGGAGGACGCGTGGTCATTGCCCAATACTTTCAGCGGCCATGTGGGGTCCGAAGACGGAACGGGCCAGGCTCTCGACCCCCTCACCCGTCCCGCGCCGGCTGGTGAAAGCGCCGACGCGGGCCACCCTCTCCCCCAAGGGGGAGAGGGTCGGCACGTATAAGGCCTGTCCCTAAGCGCGCGCTGCCGTTTGAGCGACCAGTCCTGGACCGGCAGCGCGACTGAAAACCTCCACCGTACGGTCAATCGCCTCCCGGCTGACAGTCTCGGTGACGCAGACCAAGAGGTGGTTTCGCAGTTCCGGATAGAATCGCTCCAGGTTCAGGCCACCTATGATCTTTCGCTTTTGCAATTCGGCCAGCAATTCCTCCGCGTCGCCGGGCGTCCTGACAATGAACTCATTGAAGTACGGGCCGGTGAATGGAGTGGCGACGCCGGGGATAGTCGCGAGTTGCCTGGCGGCGTACCGAGCCTTGGCGAGGTTCTGTTCAGCCAGCATTTTCAGTCCATTTTTCCCCAACAGGCTGAGGTAGATGGTCACGGCCAAGGCGCACAACGACTGATTGGTACAAATGTTGGAGGTGGCCTTCTCGCGCCGGATGTGCTGCTCACGCGTGGCGAGGGTCAGCACGAAGCCCCGGCGACCCTCGGTGTCCACCGTCTGGCCGACCAAGCGGCCCGGCATTTGCCTCAGGAACTTCGCCTTCACGGTCAGAAAGCCAACGTAAGGCCCGCCGAAGGCCACGGGCACACCCAAGGATTGCGCCTCTCCGCAGACGATGTCCGCCTCGCTGGGCGGCTTGACGATCGCCAGCGACAAGGGTTCTGCGATGCTCACGATCAGCAGGGCGCCGCTTCGATGCACGACTTTCGCAATCTCGGGCGTGCGTTCCAGAGTTCCGAAGAAATTGGGCGATTGCACCACCACCGCCGCCGTCTCAGCATTGAGGGCGGATTCGAGTCTGGCGAGATCAAGCTGGCCCGATTCGCCGTAGGGAACTTGCTGGAGTTCAGTTCCCTGGTGCCTGATGAAGGTCTCGAGCACCTGGCAGTATTCCGGATGCACCGTGCGGGCCATGAGCACGCGGCTGCGACGCGTGACGCGCATGGCCATCAGGACCGCCTCCGTGGTAGCCGTGGAGCCGTCGTAAAGCGAAGCGTTGCCGACCTCCATGCCCGTGAGCTGCGTCATCAGGGTCTGGAACTCAAACATCGCCTGCAAGGTGCCTTGGGCGATCTCCGCTTGGTAGGGCGTGTAAGCGGTGAAGAATTCGCCGCGCGAAAGAAGCGCGTTCACGGCCACGGGGATGTAATGGCTGTACGCTCCGGCGCCCAACAGCGAGACATACTCGCGGCTGCTCCGGCTCGCGGCTTGGCGAAAGAATGCCAGGATTTCGGGCTCGGAGAGCGGCCCCGGCAGGTTGAGCCGGCCCCGGAGTCGCAGTTCGCCGGGAATCCGCTCGAAGAGTTCTTCAACGCTGCTCCGGCCCGTGGCTTTCAGCATGGCGATGCGGTCGGAGTCAGAGTTGGGCAAATAGCGCATCAGGTGGATTTTTCCTTTTGGATATAAGCTTCATACTCATCCGCGGTCATCAGCTTTTCGATCTCGCTGCGGTCCGAGAGCCGCACCCGAACCAGCCATGCTTCGCCGTGGGGATCGCTGTTCAGCATCTCCGGATTGTTCTGTAGCTTGGTGTTCACGGCAGCCACTTCTCCGCTGACAGGGGAGTAGATCTCGGAGACTGCCTTCACGGATTCGACCGTCCCGAAGCTCTCGTTGGCGGCCACGTGTTCACCCGGCTTCGGAAGCTCAACATACACGATATCGCCCAGTTCCTTTTGGGCGTGGTCAGTAATGCCGATGGTGCCGATCTCTTCGTCCACTCGGATCCACTCGTGCTCTTTTGTGTAGAGAAACTCTTGGGGATACATGGATGCTCCGTCTCCCATTCACTGCAAAGACTACTTCAGCCTCTTGTAAAAGGGCAGGGGAACAATCTGCGCGCCTGCCGTCTTGCCACGAATATCGACTTCAATCTCCCGGCCCACCTCAGCCAGGGAGGGGGAGATGTAGGCCATGCCGATGTTCCTCTTCAAAAACGGGGCGTACGAACCACTGGTCACATGGCCGGCGATTTTGCCTTCGACGTAAACACTATAACCGTCGCGCGCAATTCCCCGGTTGGTCATTTCAAAACCCACCAGCTTCTTGCGTGGGCCCTGGGCTCGTTGTCGCAGCAGGACATCACAGCCGACGAATTCGCCTTTTTCAAGCTTCGCGATCCAACCCAGGTTCGCTTCCAGCAGGGTGGTTTCTTCATCGAGCTCGTGGCCGTAAAGAGGGTAGCCTGCCTCAAGCCGGAGGGTGTTCCTTGCGCCCAGGCCAGCGGGGACCAACCCTTCCGGCTTGCCAGCTTCGATCAGTGTGTTCCACACCTTCTCCGACTCTGCCGGCGGGAAATAAAATTCGAATCCGTCTTCGCCGGTATAGCCGGTGCGCGCCAGAATGCCCTCCACAGCGCAGCATCGAGTGCGGCAAAACCAATAATACTTGAGCCCCGCGACCGTCGTGTCCGCCACCTTGGAAATGATCTCCAGGGCGTGTGGGCCTTGAAGAGCAAGCTGCGCATACTCGCCGGAAACGTTGCGCACCTCAGCCCCGACGCGGTTGTGCTGAACCATCCAATCCACATCCCGGTCCGCGTTCGCCGCGTTGACGCAGAGGAAGTAATGGTCCTTCGCCAAGCGGTGCACCACGCAGTCATCTACGGCGCTTCCTTTTGGATGCATCAAGGCGCTGTATTGGGCCTGAAAATCCTTCAGGCGGGACGCGTCGTTGGAAGTGATGTGCTGGAGGAGCGATAAAGCACGAGGCCCGCTGACTTCGATCTCCCCCATGTGACTTACATCGAAAAGCCCTGCTGCCCTCCGGACCGCGAGGTGTTCCTGGATGATGCCGGAATACTCCACCGGCATCTCCCAGCCCCCAAATTCCACCATCTTGGCGCCGAGGGCCTTGTGCAGAAAATTGAGCGCGGTGCGCTTTAAAGCCAGTCCTGTCGGCGTCGCCAACCTTTCTCCCCCAAGCGACAAAAGCCGTCAATGCAAGTCAACCAACCTAACACACTCTCAACGATCCGGTCAAGGCAACGAGTACGGGTATGCCAAAAAGAGCGCAGCGCCCAGCCTTTTGGCTCGGCGCTGCGGAATTTCTTGGTCCGGAAACTCTGGCTTACTGTGTGGTCTTGTGCGCAGGGTGGTGATGCACGGGGGCTTTCGGCTTCGGTTTCTCCTTAACGGGTGGTTGGTCGGGCAGCGGGTCGGGCTGGGTAATCTCGCCAACTACCGTCAACACGACGTTGGGCGTGGCCGCGTAAGAATCCGCCGTACCTTTGAACCTAACGGCGTCGCCCCGCGCAAGGTTTTTGACATTGGGCTGCTTCGAGTCCTTCACCTCAATGTCGTAGACCCCCGGTGTAGCCTTGGACTGGTCAAGGATGCCGATACGAACCAGATAGGTTCCAGCTTCTGAACCTTTCACGACGCTATCCACAACCCCTCCCAGCTCGAGGGGTTGTCCCTTCAGGGCGTCCCAGGCTTTTTGCGCGGTCTCTCCGCCGAATTTGAGAGGGTAGGTCATGTCATTGAAGCCATCAACCAAGGGGTTCCCGGTGTGCTTCGGAGCTTCCATCGCGACCACTTTGAAACCGTCGGGTGGGTTCACGGAAGAGGCGGCTTGTGTCACGACGTCCTGCAATCCCTGGTCGTTACCATGATATCCGATATAGGTCTGCTTAAGGTACTTGCCGAACTCGTCGGCGTTCGGGTCCTTCGCTGCTTGAGCCAGGGCTAAGGCGCGAGCGATATACCAGATGCCATGGTCGTAATCGTGAGGGTTCGAGTACAGGTAAGCCAGACCCATGCGGTAAAAGACGTACCAATCACTGGGGTTGTCTTCGGAAGCGGCTTTATAGGAAGTGATGGCAGCCGCGTAGTCCTTGCGCTGAAGGGCCACAAACCCCACGGTCCCGTTAAAGACCGCCCGCAAACCTTTCAACGCCTGGTTGAACTGTTCATCGGAAACCCCGGCGGGCTTCTGTAGCTTCTGGAGCACTTCGAGGCCATGCTTGGCATCGCTCTCAGCGCGCGAAAGCTTTGCCGCCGCCTCGGGGTCGTCGGCCTTGTAAACGAACGGGAACACAAAACTCAGGAACCTCAAGGCATCAAGATTCTCCGGGTTGGCCTCCAGAGCCTTATGACCTGCCTCGACGGCCTTATCGGCTTGGTTCAATTGCTGGTAGGTTTGCATCTCCACAACGTAGGCGCCGTCTTTGAAGTCCGAGTTCGAAAACTTCTGAAGGAACGCCTCAGCCAGTGAGATCTTCTTGTTCGGATCCTTCTCCGTGGCCATTGCATTAAATGCCTCGTATTCGTCCCTGCTCTTCCAGTTCTTGGCCGGTGCTGCTTGCGGAGGCGCATTCCATTGATGAGCGAATGCCCCCCTCAGGACGTGCTGTGGTTTGGCGGCAGCCTGCGCCGCAGGCGTCCATACCACAAGGCTGACTAGCAGGGTGAAGCTCCAAAGCGCAGTTGGTTTCCTCATTGTCACGCTACCTCAGTATTGGGGGTTTTGACTCTATTGAGAATCCGGGCGCGCTCCATCTCGTTTCCTTCTTCAAACCTTACGGTCCGCGCACACCGTAAGCGTTTGCTGGACGAACTGACTCTATAAAATGACGCAATTCAAATATCAAGGATTGAAGAACAATTCAAGCAAAATCGTACTTACCCTTCACCTGCCCATTGACGTTTTTCACCTGTTAACTTGGATGCTGACGGCGGGAGAAAGATAGCCTCTCTCGCTGACACACATATCATACCACGATTCGGGCGGATTGCGCCGGCGGACATTGTTTTGTCAACCGGGCCCGATGATGGGTGCGGCGTTGCAGCGGTCCAAGAGACCTACTAGAATCAGGAAAGGATGGCAGAAGCATATTCCCACACCCCGGTCGCCGAACGAGCCGGACTGGCTGCGGTGGTCCCCCGCTCCAGGCTCGAGCCATTTTTCAAGGAAACGGCCAAGGAAGTCCTGCTCGCCCTAGCGCGCAACCCGAACCTTAAGGAGCACGATCTGCTCCGCCTGCTGGAGCGCCAGGACCTGCCCGAGGAGGCGCTGCGCGAACTGGGTCAACACGCCCAGGCCGTGCGCAGTTACCGTGTGAAGCTTGCCCTTGTCCGTCATCCCAGGACCCCTCGCCTGGTTTCCTTGCCTCTGATGAAAGTCCTCCACCTTTTCGACCTGGCGCGGGTGAGCCAGACTCCGGCGGCGCCCACGCAGGTGAAAAAGCTGGCGGAGGAAACGGTTTTGAAAAAGCTGGAAGCCCTCCCCCGCGGAGAGAAGATAACCCTGGCGCGCCGGGGTTCGGGACGCGTCGCGGCCGCATTGCTTGTAACACAGGATGCAGAGCTGATCCGCGCCGCCTTGAGCAATCCTTACCTTTCGGAGGGCCACCTGCTCAAGGTTCTGGCCCTGAACGAGCTCCCGGCCGTGCTGGTGGAGTTGCTTTCCCATCACGAAAGATGGTCGCGCCCCTATCACCTGCGTCTGGCATTGATTCGCCATCCGCTGACCCCTTTCGCTCGCGTGCTCGCCTTCCTGCCGGACATCACCGTCAACGACCTTCGGGACATATGCCTCGACCCTCGCATGCCCGATCAGGTTCGCAAGTACATCATCGCTCACTGCGCCCAACGGCTGAACCAAAAGAACATTGCATCATTGAGTCATTGAGCCATTGGAACATTGAACCACTGAATCATTGAGCCATTGATTCATTGAAGAGCAGTGCCCGAGGCCGAAGTAACTATGAATTTTGAAGACTGAGTTCTGAATCGCTTTCGCCTCTCCACTGCCTTCTGCCTTCACCCTTTAACCTTCATCCTTTACCCTTCTGGTTTCTGCCTTCTGCTTTCTGCCTTCTGCCTACACTCGTCACTTGTCACTCGTCACTTGTACGGGTATCCTTCCTGACGGCTGTACGCTGATCGCTGAAAGCTGACGGCTGAAAGCTGGTTCCAAGGAGCGCGCGTGGCAATTAGTTGGCTTGACCTCCTGGTGGTGATCGCCTACCTCGGCGCCATCACCATCTTCGGAGCCCATTTCCGGAAGAGCCAGCGGACCTTACACGATTATTTTCTGGGCGGGCGTCGTCTGCCCTGGTGGGCAATCTCTTTTTCCGTTGTATCAGCCGAAACCAGCATCCTGACCATCATCAGCACGCCCGGCATCGCTTACCATTCCAACCTGGGCTTCCTGCAACTGGTGTTTGGATATTTGGTGGGCCGCGTGGTAGTGAGCTTCGCTCTCATTCCCCGATACTTTGCGGGTGAAATGTTCACGGCTTACCAGCTTATCGAGCAGCGGTTCGGCCGGGCCTTGAAGGTCTTCACCGGGGCGCTGTTCCTCACCACGCGAGCTTTGGCTGAAGGCGTTCGCGTGTTCGCCATCGCGATTGTGATTGGGGTTATTTTCAAGAGTGGCGTATTTGCGGCTCTGGTCATTATCACAGCGCTGACCCTCTTCTACACTTTCGAAGGGGGACTCACCGCGGTGATTTGGACAGACGTTATCCAGTTGCTCATTTATCTCACGGGGACCGCGGTGGCGTTGGCGCTGGCGTTACACGCCATCCCAGGCGGGTGGACAGAGGTAAGCCGCCTGGCACATTCCGAAGGGAACAAGCTGGCGGTCTTCAACTTCCATTTCAATTGGCATGAGCCCTACTTGTTTTGGTCGGGGTTGGTGGGCGGAACGTTCCTGACTACGGCCAGTCACGGCACGGACCAGTTGATCGTTCAGCGCCTGCTCGCCGCGCGCAATCGGCGCGAAAGCCAAGCGGCCCTGCTTTCCAGCGGATTGCTCATCCTCCTGCAATTCACCCTTTTCCTGGTGGTGGGCGTGGTGCTTTTTGCGTTCTACAAGCACTTCCCGCCTCCCAACCCTTTCGCGCGGGCGGACCAAATATTTCCCACCTTCGTGGTGACGCAACTGCCTCGCGGGCTGGCGGGGTTGCTGATCGCGGCCATTATCGCTGCTGCCATGGCCAATTTAAGTGCCGCCTTCAACTCCCTGGCCTCGAGTTCAGTGGTGGATTTTTACAAGCCTTTTGTCCGGCCGAACGCCGGCGAGAAGCATTACCTTGCTGTCTCCCGCGCCGTGACTTTAGGATGGGGCGCCGTGCTCGTGGTGATCGCGCTGGTAGCACAACATCTTCACCGGAGCGTCCTGGAATTGGCGCTTACCATTGCCAGCGTTCCTTACGGTAGCATGTTGGGGATTTTCCTCTTGGGGGTTCTTACCAAGCGCGCCAATAGCCGGGGGGCCTTGACCGGCGCCCTTGTCGCCCTGGCCACAATGGGAGTTGTCGTAGGGTGCACCTCCCTCGCCTGGACGTGGTACGTCGCCCTCGGAACCGTGGTGACGTTCGCTGTGGGATGGGCGGCCAGCGCGAGCAAGGGCAGGGTGTGGGGACTAGGGGCGGGGGAAGGACAGTAAGCAGTAGGCAGCGGGCGTTGCTTCCCCGACCTACCACCTACCGTTCTGTAGCACTAGTCGCCAGGACGTTGTCGCGGCGCGCAGATTTCTCCTCGTGTTAGTCGTGCCTCCGTCTCCTCCGTGCCCAGAAAAGCCTTAACACGGAGGTCACGGAGATCCTCCGTGCTCTTTGTGTTAAGGCTCTAGAGGCACGGAGGACGCAGAGAACCTCGTTTTGGTTGCGGCCACGGGGCCGCGCTGTGAAAAATCAGACAAGCTCACGCCGGTCCGTCAGTTGACGTACCGAAACAGACTTCCTGTCTCTTGACAAACGCAACAAGATAGGCTAGAAGTGTATGTGGAAGCCAGGCAGGAGGTCACGCTCTGCCGGGAACACGGTGCGGCAATGCTACGGCCCGCCACAACCCGCTCCCGAAAATGTGGCAAGGGAGACGGAAAGCCCGCAAATGGGCTCGCCGCGCCACAGACAAGAAGTCTGCCATGGTAGAGGAAAACAAAAAAGAATCCTTCAAAATTGACGGAACGACGCGGGAATCTCTATGAAAAAAAAGGACCGCTGTGGAAAACTTGGCCTCGAAGCTGGAATGTGTATGAAAACACAGGTACTTAGCTGTTTAAAGCGGGAATGTTGTTGAAAAGAAAGGTGGTTAATAGGTGGCAGGTGTTAGCCCGTGGGCGCTAGTGTCCTGAGTCAGGAGTTCGCTTACAAAGTCTTCCTCATGCGGGCGGTCTTTTCGCAGCCCCGTCAGGGGTCCCGCAAGGCGGGGTAGCCCACGGCGCAAGCCCTGGGGGAAGGAGCCCTCACCCCGTCCCGCAGAGCGGGACACCCCTCTCCCGCCCGGGCGGGAGAGGGGACGGGGGTGGTGGAGGGCTCGCTGACCCATCCCGCTCTGCGGGACCGTGGGCTACATTCTTTCGCCCGCTCCGCGGGCTGACTTCATCAACGAACTTCTAACTCAGGGCGCTAGGTAGGAAGGAGCCGGAACACGCTCTGACCATTCGTAATCTACTGGTCCCGAATCCATGGAGTGCAAGAGCAGGGTCGTCTACGGGCTCAATCACCAACTCCTTGGCCCTGGGCTATCCCGCAGAGCGGGACCGGCCCTCCAGGGCTTGCCTCTGACGCACTCCCTGCCTCACAATGGCAGAGCGGGTTCAGAGGCAACTTGAAATTGCCCTGACTCTTGCCCTTTCGGGCTCCGGCTCGGCGGGGGTAAGCAGTAAACAGTCGGCGGTAGATAGTAAGCGGAAGGCAGTAGGCAGCAAGCAGTCGGCAGTGGGCAGTGTTCGCCCCCGCCTACCACCTACTATTTACCACATACCGGTCTGACAATGGAACAACGGCGGGAACTGGTCAAAGGGCTGAGCGTTTACGGGGCCACTTCGGTGGTGGCCGGGACGATGATTGGGACCGGGATCTTCGTGGTGCCCAGCATCATGCTCCGGCAAGTTGGCGCCCCCGTATGGGTCATTGTAGTGTGGATTCTTGCCGGCGTGCTCAGCCTGTTCGGGGCGCTTGGTTACGCGGAGCTGGGGGCGGCGCTTCCGGAGGCAGGCGGCGAATACGTTTACATGCATCGAGCTTATGGACCGATGATGGGCTTCCTTTACGGCTGGACGCAGTTTATGGTGGCGAAGAGCGGGTCGATTGCCACCATTGCCACCGGTTTCGTCATCTACCTCGCTTACTTTTTCCCTGGCCTGAACGAAGCCCTCTGGCAAACGCCGGTGCAAATTGCAGGTCACTCCGCGACCCTACGGTTGACGGGCCTGCAAGTTGGAGCGGCGCTGGTGGTGCTGCTTCTTTCCGGCCTGAACATTCTGGGCGTGCGCCGAAGCGGCCACACCCAGACCTTTTTTACGGCCGCAAAACTGCTCGTGCTGTTCACCCTCATTGTCTTTGGCCTGACGCTTGGCCATGGATCATTTGAACACTTCCGGGCGCCCGTAAAGTTCGGATCTCAGGCGAGCCTTCTCACCACCTTCGGCGCCGCGACGGTTGCTGCGCTGTGGGCTTACGACGGTTGGAACAACCTGAGCATGGTGGCGGGTGAGGTCAAGAATCCGCAGCGAAATATGCCCAGAGCTCTCATCCTCGGCACGTTGCTTGTGATAACTGTTTACGTTCTCGTCAACATCGCGTACTTTTACGTTTTGTCCCCCGCGAACATCGCATCGACCAACACAGTCGCCGCTGACACTGCCCGGCAATTCATGGGTAAAGCTGGCGGGACGTTTATCGCCATCGGCGTAATGATTTCGAGTTTTGCGGCCCTGAATGGTTCCATCCTGTCGGGCTCGCGTGTCCCTTACGCCCAGGCTCGCGATGGGCTTTTCCCGCAATTCCTGGCAGGCGTGCATCCACGCTTCCGCACGCCGGCGGCTGCTATCGCGGCCCAGAGCGTCATCGCCTGCCTGCTGGCGCTGACCGGCCAATACCAAGGCCTTTTCACCAAGGTGATCTTTTCCGAGTTCCTCTTTTACGCCCTGGTCACCGCCAGCATTTTCATTCTGCGCCGCCGTATGCCCGGGCTGGCGCGTCCCTATCGCACCTGGGGATATCCTTTCATACCAGCCATTTTTGTTATTCTGTCAGTGATGGTGCTGATCAATCAAGGGTCGGACTCAGTGTGGGTACTCGCGCTGGTGGGCAGCGGCATTCCCGCGTACTTTCTTTGGAGGATATGGAAACGTTCAAGGTGATCGATGTCATTCCGATCCCGCAGTCGCGGGAGAGGAATCTCGCTGTGTTCTTTCTTCCCCTAACCATAGGCCCTGGTCGACATGAGCGCAGAGCGAGATTCCTCTCCCGCGACTGCGGGATCGGAATGACACCGGAGCCCACGCGTGCCGCCCTGAAGGGCGGCGCTACGCCGTTATGGCCGGTGATGGCGCTGCTCGTCTTGGCATTCGCCAGCCTGGCGGCGGCCCAGAAACCAAGCGTCGCCTCGAAGCCCGTCGCCAAGCCCGAGGCAACTTTGGTTAGGGCGCGCTGGCGCGTTCTGGGGGCTCGTCCGCTGTCGATGTATTACTATTCCCCGGACTCACAGGGCAACAAGTCTCTGGAGCAGCATGCTTCGCAGATGGCCCTAGTTGCTCCCCAGTCGTTCTGGGTGGATGCGGACGGGTTCGTGCATGGCGAGGTTCCTTCCGGAATCCTGGAAACTGCAAGGCGGGCCAAGGTTCCAGTCATGCCCCTGGTCGTCAACCCAGGCTTTGACCGGGGCGCGGCCAGCGCCCTGCTTCGCAGCGCCAACGCCCAGCAACGGGCCGTGACTTACCTGGCCTATCTTGCCAAGCGCGACAATTTCGTAGGCTGGCAGCTCGACCTGGAGTACATCGATCCCGAGGACAAGAACTACTACACCCAGTTTGTGCAGCGTGCGGCGGCACGGCTGCACAGGGAGGGCAGGCTGCTTAGCATCGCCGTGGTTCCGCGTTTCTCCGATGTCTACCCCGATGCCGATCCCTCACAGGAATTCCACAGTACTGAGTGGGGAGCCCCTTACGATTTCCGGCCCCTCGGCCGGGCGGTCGACTTCATGACACTGATGACCTACGACCACCACAACAGCGCCACTCCTCCCGGGCCGGTGGCTGGTTATGACTGGGTCAAGGCTGCCCTCGAATACGCCACCGCGCGAGTGCCCTGCCGGAAAGTCCTGCTCGGCATCCCTTTCTACGGCAGGGAGTGGATACAAAGTGGCGACGTAACTTCGGCGCGAACCCTCACTTTTGCGGAAGCACAGAATCAGATGGAGCAGTTGAGCGTCGAACGCCTCTGGCACGAACGGTGGCGTACGCCATGGTTCCAGTACAGCAGCGACTCCGGTCTACATACCGGCTGGTATGAAGACAGCATGAGCCTGGAAGCTAAATTGGAATTGATGCAGGAATATCATCTTCGAGGATTTGCGGCGTGGCGATTGGGTTTTGAGGATCCCAAATTCTGGACTCTGGCGTCTGTGAAGGACCGAACCGAGCAGCAAGATCAAAAGCGCCGCCCCCACCGGTCTGGAACTCACGCCGCCCTGGGAGGTGGGAACCGCTGACGAGCGCCTCTTGCGCGCATGGAAGCCCGGCGGGTTTGAGGGGGATAGCGCCAAGAGACCCCTCACCCGCCCTCGTTCCTCGGGCACCCTCTCCCCAAGGGAGAGGGCTGTAGGCTCCAACGCCATTTGTTCAATCGACAATCAGCAATCGCCAATCACCAATCGGCAGTCAGCAATGAAAACCTAGGCAGGAAGGACACCATGCGCATCGCTTTCATCATCTTAGTTTCGTTCTTGCTTTCGGTCGCGCAACTTTTGGGCGCTGCCCGTCGAGACCACACCTGGGCTGTGGCCGCGCCGCCGGGGGTTGATGCCAGAATTCAGCGCCAGCTTGAAGCCTTGGCGGCGCGGGACCAGGCTTTGATCCGGTTCTTCCCCAGTCCAGGTCAGGCGGAGCGCTACCGTCTGCACCCGGGGGACCTGGTCATCGAACTCCACGAGGAACGGGACATTAACTCCTTTGTGAAGGCCTTAAGGCCTGAGGGCGGCGCTCTACCTACGGGGTCGACGCGCGAATTGGCGCGCGAAGGCTATATCCTGGAAGCCTCCTACCCTCGCGCTTCTGTGCCGAATCGGCTGCGCGTTACGGCAGCCGGCGCAGCGGGGTTTCATCACGCCTTGCTGCGGGTTCCCGATTTGCTGGTGATTTGGCCCTCCAGCTTGCCCTCCAATCTGGTCCCTCGCCCTCAGGCGATTCGTGTGGAAAGAGGGGGCGCTGAGGTGGTCATTTCAGACTATCCATCGTTTCCTGAGCGCGGCATTGTCGAGGGATTTTACGGTGTCCCTTGGTCCCACCAGGACCGGGTCGACATCTTGCGTTTCGAAGGCCAGCACAGCATGAACGTTTACTATTATGCGCCCAAGGACGACCCCTATCATCGCAAGCTGTGGCGCGACCCTTATCCAGCGGATGAAATGAAGCGTCTTGCGGAGTTGGTCAAGGCGTCCCACGCCAACTTCGTGGACTTTTGTTTTGCGATCAGCCCGGGCCTTTCCATGACCTACGCGAGCGACGAAGATTTTCGTGCCCTCACCAGCAAGCTCGAGAGCGTCGGCAAGCTGGGTGTTTCCTGTTACGCCCTCTTCCTGGATGACGTTCCCCAGGAGCTTCAAAATCCGGTGGATCAGGCGCGCTTCAAGACTCTGGCCGAGGCGCACGTTTACCTGGTCAACAGGCTGTACCGGCGCCTCAAATCGCAATCTCCGGAGAACCGGCTAACGGTTACGCCCACCGTTTACACCAACGAGTGGGGCAGCCGCGATTACATAAAGGAACTGGGGGCCGGAGTAAATCCCGGCGTGAATATCGTGTGGACCGGCACGGAGGTCGCGTCACCGGCCATCACCGTCGCCCAGGCGCGGGAGTGGGGCAGGTTTCTCGAGCGCAAGCCGCTGCTTTGGGATAACTTCCCCGTCAACGATGGGCGCCCCTGGCGGGTGTTTCTCGGCCCGGTGCGCAATCGGGATGCGAATTTGCCGGTGGCAGTGGAAGGACTCCTCTCCAACCCCATGAATCAATCCCACGCCTCGATGATCGCGCTCGAGACCGTCGCCGACTACCTGTGGAATTCACAGGCTTACGATCCGGCGAGGTCCCAGCGACATGCCGTCGAAAGCCAGTTCGGAAAGAAGGCCTCCCAACTCCTGGCGACCTTTCTAAAAACCTATGGTGACTACTGGTGGGATGAGAACATTTTCACCCCGCTGTTCCTTGAACGCCGCTACCCCATTGATGTCGCCAAAGTCGATTCAGGTATTGCCCAGCTCGATTCGGCTTTGGGACCACTTCGCAGCCAACCGCGCTTTGAAAAACTGGTCACGGAAATTTCTCCCTTCCCGCAAAAGACCCGCGAACGCCTGGCCGAGGTTACGGCTGATCCGGCCTTTCTGCGCTTAGCGGACGGAAAGCTCCGCTGGCGGGAGGACTATGATTTGTTAACCGCAGCCAAGTTGGCCGCAGCGCCGAACATCGACGGGGATTTTAGGAAGTGGGAGAACGGGCCACTGTACGTGCTCGACAACGTATCGAAAATCCGGGCGGGAACGAACCTCTGGAAAGGGCCGGTGCAATTGTCGGCGCGCGTGGCGTTAGGGTGGGACGATGACTACCTCTATGTGGGAGTGGACGTTACCAACCCCGAGCTCTATCAGCCCTTCTTCGAGCGTGGCATCGAGAAGGGAGACGGGTTCGAGATCGCTTTGGAAACAGCCTTCCAAAAGAACTTCCTGGCCGTCCGCCCGGCAGGCGATGAATACTCGCTTTGGTTCAGCCCGGGCGATTTCAAGGAAGTGAAGCCGAGCGTTTTCTCCGACGAGGATTATTTGCCGCTTCGGCCCCGGAAGCATGATTACAACCGGGAGATCAAGAGCGCCTGGAAGAAGACCGCCCACGGCTACTCGGGCGACCTCGCCATTCCCGTGTCGTTCTTCGACGGCGGAAAATTTACGGGCGGATATGAGATCGGCTTTGCATTCAACGTGCAGAAAGTGTTCCCTTCGCCCCAGGCGGTTGAGCAAGAAGAACGGATCGTTTTCACTTCCAAAGCGGATCAGTTGTTCCGCGCCAGTATTACCAACCCCTCAAGCCTTCAGCGCTTGGTGCTGGTGGAAGTGCCAGCCCGATAGTCTGAGGAACCGAGGCCCGTAGCCAGGATTCAGGAGTCAGGATTCAGCAGCCAGTTGGCGCAGAGTCTGGTATTTGAGAGCCTCTGAGGGCAAATTCAGATCGCAGATTCCAGATTTCAGAGATAGAGGCGGTTAGTCTTCCCGTCAGGGACCGGACCGGCTCCTGCCCGCGAAACTTTGCGGCGATTTCGCCATCCAATGAAGGTGCAAGGGGTACGAGGGCGAATCAGGAAACCATCCCCAAGTGCATGAATCGAAATGCGAGGTCCAACCATGTCGAACTTTAGCGTAAGCCGCTTCCGGTTCTTCAGATGCCTGCTCATTCTTTTTCTATTCGGTGCGGCCGCGTCCAGCACAGCACGTGGCCAGGTTCCAGCCTTTGCGGGAGGGCCTCCGTCCTCAGCAGCCGAGGGTAAACAGACGGCGGTTCTCGCCGGTGGGTGCTTCTGGGGTGTGGACGCCGTGTTCAAACACGTGAAGGGTGTTAAAAGCGTGGTTGCAGGCTATTCAGGAGGAAGCGCGACGAGCGCGCAGTACGAGGTTGTGAGTGCCGGCAGGACGGGCCACGCCGAGTCGGTGAAGATCACCTATGATCCATCAAAGGTCTCGTACGCCGATTTGCTCAGGGTCTTCTTCTCGGTGGCACATGATCCGACCGAACTGAATCGTCAGGGCCCGGATTCGGGAACTCAGTATCGCTCGGTGATCTTCTATTCCAATGAGGACCAGAAGCAGATTGCTCTGGCCTACATCAACCAACTAAACAACGCCAGGGTTTTCCGAAAGCCGATTGTGACCCAAGTTGTCCCTCTCCAGGCTTTCTACCCCGCCGAGGCGTATCACCAGAATTTCCTCGCGCTCCATTCCGACAACCCCTATATCGTTAACAACGATCTGCCCAAGCTGCGAAAACTTCAGAAGCAGTTCCCCACGCTCTCTAGACCCTAGCGATGGCGCGAATGACCGCCTGTCCCTGGCTGTGGGCACCGGTCGCCCGCGGGTTTCTGCTGGCAACTAGTTGCCCAGTTCGGTGAAACCTAATTCGACACTCATACGTCCCCTTTCCATGGCAGGATTTCTTCTAGGAGGAGGATGATGATGTACAAACGGTTGCTTACAATTGCAGCGAGTGGGTTGCTCGTTTTAGGAGTGGCATTGTGTGGAGTTCAGGCCAGTGCGCAGACCGGCCCGTCCGGCGAGCATATGGGTCGAGGGCATCAGATGAGCCCCGATGAGGAACTCCAAAGGCTGGATAAGGCGCTGAAGCTCACCGACGATCAGAAGGGCCAGATAAAGCCTATCCTTGAAGACAGGCATCAGAAGATGCAAAGCCTTCGTTCCGACACCTCTCTTTCAGAACAGGACAGAAGGAGCAAGATGAGGAGCACGTACGAAGACAGCAACAAGAAGATTCGCGACGTGCTCAACGACGATCAGAAAAAGACGTTTGACGAGATGCCGCAGCATGGGCGCGGGCACATGCAAGGGCACCAGCCAAGCGGGGGCTCAAATCCCCAGTAGAAGGCAACCAGCCCCGGTCTTTCGCGAAGGTACCGTGAACACGCGAACGACTGTGGCCTGGAGGTCAGCGCCGGGCGGGCATCAGACGTTCGCCCGGCGCGTCCTCATTATTTTTCAGCAGTTCTCGCACTTAGGCAGCGAGGCGCTGTTCCCGGTACCGCTTGGCCATCTCCTCGAGCGATAGGGGCGCATAGTCGCCCGCGTGCCCGGCCTGGCCGAATTGCGTCATGCGCTGCGCCACGACCTTCTTCATGGCGTCGCGGGCGGGCTTCAGGTAGCTGCGCGGATCGAACTCTTCCGGCTTTTCCCACAAGACTTTGCGGATAGCGCCCGTGATGGCCAGCCGGTTGTCGGTGTCCACGTTGATCTTGCGCACACCGTTCTTAATGCCGAGCTGGATTTCTTCGATGGGTACGCCCCAGGTGGGCTTCAGCTTGCCGCCGTACTGGTTGATGATATCCTGCAAGTCCTTGGGGACGCTGGACGATCCGTGCATGACAAGGTGGGTGTTGGGCAGCCTCCTGTGGATCTCGAGGAGGCGGTCCATCTTGAGTGTTTCTCCGGTGGGCTTCTTAGTGAATTTGTAAGCGCCATGGCTGGTGCCGATGGCGATAGCAAGCGCGTCCACGCCAGTCTGCCGAACGAACTCCACCGCTTGGACGGGATCGGTGAGGTGGCTGAGGCCATCGAGGCCGGTGCCGTGGCCGTCTTCGATGCCGCCCAGGCAGCCGATTTCGCCTTCCACGGTGATGCCCTTGGAGTGCGCCGTCTCCACGACTTCGCTGGTGGCCTTCACGTTGTACTCAAAGGTTGAGGGCGTCTTGCCGTCCGGCATCAGCGAGCCATCCATCATGACGCTGGTGAAGCCCATGGCAATGGCCGATTTGCAGGTCTCCACGCTGTTGCCATGGTCCAGGTGCAACACCGTGGGAATTTCGGGGTAGAGTTCGGTGGCCGCCAGCATCAGGTGATAGAGGAATCGGTCCTGTGAGTAGCTGCGTGCACCGCGGCTGGCCTGAACGATCGCGGGCGACTTGGTCTCGCGAGCCGCCTCCATTATCGCCTGGATCTGCTCCATGTTGTTGACGTTGAAAGCACCAACCCCATAGGCCCCCTTGGCTGCCTCGTCAAGCAGTTGACGCATGGATACGAGTGGCATATCAAATGATCTCCTTAGATTTGTACGGATTCGCTGATCCGGAATTCCAAATATCCTCCGGGGCTTCCCTATAGCGGTCCCGGAAATACAGCACCCTACAACACCTTACACCAACTTATATCCCTTTGGGAAGTTCGGGGCTGAGCAATGAACCAGAAAACCCCCATAAGCCTTGATACGGATTGTTCGTCATTCGTAGAGGAAAAGGCCACCGCCTGTCATGCTGAGCGGAGCGAAGCATCCCTGCAGTTTCTCGCCGGCTGGTGAGCGCAAAAGACAACTGCAGAGATCCTTCGCCCGCCCAAAAGCACTGCGGGCTCAGGATGACGCACGACTCCAATTTCGGAATTCCGGATAAATTGCCCACTGTTCATTTTGCAGGGCTGGGAGTGATAATTCAGTGCTCCCTTGAGACAATATGGGTCAAGCGCAGGCACACTAACAGCCTACGATTTGGTAGGGGTGTTTGACTACTCCGAGGGTGCGAAGTACCCAGGCTTGGCGCGCACCTGCAAGCTCCTCTGAAGCGGTTCGATGTGGATCGTGCGGAAAGTTCCGTCGTGGGCCTGATTTGTGGAGATGTACGCCAAGCTATATTGGCTGCGGAGTTCACGTGCGATCTCCTGGAAATTCGCGGTCGTTTCGCTGGCTTTAAAGGGGAAGAAGGCCCGGCCTCCGGTTTGCTCTGCCAGGCGTCGCAAAACCTTGTCTCCGCGTACCGGCAAGCCCGTGGCGTTGGTGCTGATCGCGAAGATGGTCACCTCGGAACGTTGCGCCATGGCCAACGCCTCCTCGCGCGTATGTTCGCTCTGGTTATCCTCGCCGTCGCTGATGATGATCAGCACGCGGCGGAGATAGGGCTCCGGAGGCGGAAAGATGAGCATCTTTTTTCGACAGGAGAAATAGATGGCATCATAGAGGGCGGTCACGCCGCCCGCGAGTACACTCCGGATCGCCTCTGAGAGTTTTTCCAGGTCGTCGCTGTAATCCTGCACCAGTTGCGTTTGCACGTCGAAGGCCACCACGAAGGCAGAGTCCTTGCCGGGACGCAGTGTGGTGCTTAGGAAATCGATGGCGGCCTCCTGCTCGAAACGCAGGCGGTCACGAATGCTGCTGGAAGTGTCAACCAAGACCCCGATGCGGAGGGGCAGATTCGTTTCCCGGCTGAAATAACGGATCGTCTGTGGCTTTGCATCCTCGAAGACGCGGAAGTCGTCCTTAGCCAGATCATTCTCCAGGCGATTCTTTTTGTTGGTCACTGTCATGAGAACGTTGACCAGGTCAACGCGGACCTTGATTTTGTCGGTGGGAAATTGAGTCGTCGCCGGTCCGGAGGTCCTCACAGTCTCTTGCGCTGCAAGCGATCCAACCAACACACAGAGTACAAACAAGACAACGGAAGGTCTCTTCATCATCCTGCCCTCGGATCAGCCGTTCCCCATTATAGGTAGGTTTTTTGTAGATTACATCCTACGGCCACGAAGCTTCTCACCCATTTCGCGTTCCGTGCGGGCCTGCTTCATTTCCCGGAGCAAGCCAGCCAGAGATTCCTCAGGCTCCTGTTGGCGCCGATCGTCCGCCCTTTTCCGAACGTAAGGAACGGCGTAAATCAGCATCGCAATAATAAAAGCACTGAGGACGGTGAGCACCGCTCCGAGGATGGCGTGTGAGGTAAAAACATTAACCCACGCCACAATCAGCAACACGACCAGCCCCAAGCTGAGGGCGGCTACGATGCCGGCGGCATTATTAGCCAGCCAAAAGACCCATGATTTTATCATTGCACTCGCAAACTTAACCTACCCGGAGCGGATTGGCAAGCCCCCCCTTTAGTGGCTAGTCGGGATTGTCGGAAGGAGAGCTGGGGGCGTTTCAGCGGCGCGGCGGTTAGTGCCGTTAGTGGCGGCAGAGCTGGGGGAGAAACCTGGCCACTAACCACTAGCCACTAGTACTACTACGTTAAGTTATTGACCTCCCACAGGAGAGGTGCTAAGCTCCGGTCCATGACCGAGAGCGAAATCGAGAAATGTCGAAAGCGCTTGGAACAATTCTTGGCCGACCTGCTGGAGCCGCTGGGGCGGCGCGAGCGACGCCATTGGAGCTCGGTGTACATCCGCGGCTTGTTG